>OIXH01001702.1_pt1 | contig 23748 bp, 22 predicted proteins | sample 1587741 | NCBI WGS metagenome assembly OIXH01 (sample SAMEA3888916, study PRJEB22519) | human gut metagenome | biome: human gut; feature: human-associated habitat; material: faeces | place: Denmark | collected 2011 | reverse complement strand
TTAGATTTTTAAACCTTTTCCTAAAAGGTTTGTGCGCGTCAAACTATAATTTGTATTATGGAACAGCGGCTGCTGCGATTGTTCACGCAGCAGCCCGCTTCATATATCTTAAAATACATATTTGTTTTACAACTATAAGGAAATCTAAACCTAAATACGGTATAAATACTAAAAATATACTGTATAATGTAAAATTCGAGTAAATTTATGAATTATTCCGGTTTTCAATATTACAAAAGCATTACACGAATTTAATATAATTTCGCCAAAAACCGCGTAAAATCTGCGTTAAACGAAGCTTTACAAAACTATTTTTGACAAATGGGATAAATTTTATTATATTATTATTGCTGCTGCGAAGTGCAGCATATTTGAAGTGTATCTTAATATTTTTAAAGGGTGGTAAAATGTTTAATTTTTCAGATTTTAATCAAATTGAAGTTCGTAATGACAATGCAGAGTTTAGTGACGGAGAGGTTTTTGTTCGCCGCGGTAAGATAAACTTTGAGATTGATCTCAAATGCTTTTATGACGTAGATATAAACGGCGAAAAAATGAAAGTGAAGTATGAATTAAGGTTTGACAATGCTAAATACCGGCCGTTTGGCTTAAGCGCTGAGCTGATTGACAGTACAGGAAACACGAAAGAGGAAGAGCTGGTTAAGAATAAGTTTGCAACAATATCAGAAGCGGTTTATGCAATGAGAATGCTTGCGAGAGAAACGGTTTTGCCGTATACTGTTGAGAATATTTTATCTGAATAAGCTTGCTGATATGAAATTTTGAATTTTATTTTTTAAAATAATATTTAGACATTATGTTAAAATTTTCAACAATATTTTTTAAATTTAGGGTTGTATTTTTAAAAATTTGTGATATAATATAATTAAATCGAATATATCCCTGCGTTGTACGTATTTATGGAATTAATGTAAAACCAACAAATTTTTTAAGGGATTTTACCTTCTGAAGACGGCGCACATGCCTCACACCTTTTGGTGTCCAGTGGACTTGTAAAGTCTTAGAGCGAATCCCACCTGGTTTCCAGGTTTTTACTTTAACCATGTTACGGCTATCGCGGGGTATATTTATTTTCGGGATATATTTATTTTAAGTAAAATTACATTTTTTTGAGTAATAATGACAAATTTAATCAAAACGCTTGACAAAAGCTCGAATTTGATATATAAATATATAGAATATGTTTGTGAGAGTATATTCCTGTAAAGGGGGATTGAATGTGCGTATTATTTCCGGAAAAAGACGCGGATACAAGCTTTTGCCGCCGGTCGGAGATAACACTCGCCCTACCACAGACAGAGTTAAGGAATCGCTTTTTAATATTATACAGATGCGTTTTCCGTGCTTGAACATTCTTGATTTGTTTGCGGGAAGCGGTGCACTCGGAATTGAGGCGCTGAGCCGCGGCGCCGCTCATGCTGTATTTGTTGAGCATGATGCGGAGGCTTATAATGTGGTCAGAAAAAATTTGCTCGGAAGCGGATTTGACGCCGATGCGTCGCTTTATAAAGCCGATTCGCTTAAGTTTCTTGACGGACTGTATTTGGGCGGATTTGCTGCGGAGAGCAAATCTGAAAACAAATTTGACATAATTTTCCTTGACCCGCCGTATAATAAAGGATTGCTCAAGCCTACGCTTGAAAAAATCTATAGCTACAGTCTGCTTTCGGACAATGGTATTATCGTTGTTGAAACCGAAGCGGGTGGAGAGGACATAACCGATACAAAGTTTAATATAATAAAATCGGCCAAATATGGCAAGACAGTCATCACGATTATGCAGAGGTGATAATATGAGAACTGTTGTGTATCCCGGTAGTTTTGACCCTTGCACAAACGGGCACTTAGATGTTATTAAAAGAGCGTCTAAGCTGTTTGATAAGGTGGTTGTGGCGATACTTATCAACAACTCCAAGACTCCGTTGTTTTCGGTCGGAGAACGTGTCGAGATGCTTAAACTTGTGACCAAAGATATGAATAACGTTGAGATTCGTTCTTTTTCGGGGCTGTTGGCTGACTTTATGAAGGAAATTAATTCACAGGTAATTATTAAGGGGATAAGAGCGGTCTCGGATTTCGAATACGAGTTTCAGATGGCGCTTACAAACCAGGCGTTATACGAGGAGTTGGAGACTTTGTTTCTGCACACCAGCAAGGAATACATGTTTTTAAGCTCCAGTATTGTTAAGGAAATTGCAAAGTATGGAGGTTGTTTGGACGGGCTGGTTCCAAGCTGCTTAATCCCTATTATAAAAGGCCGGTTTAAAAATTTGGGTAACTAAGCCGGATTAAATATTCAAGGAGGTATTTAAAGTGGATGCATTAGAATTATTGGATGAACTTGAGGATATAATTGACAAGGGTGCGTCTGTTCCATTCTCAGGTCGTTGTATTCTTGAAAAAGACGAGCTGCTTGATGTTCTTCAGGAAATCAAGCTTAAGCTTCCTGACGATTTGAAGCAAGCAAAATGGATAAAGGAAGAGAGACAGAGAATTTTGCAGGAGGCACAGGCTGAGTCTGACGCCCTCATTAAATCGGCAGAAGACAGAATTATTGCAATGGTTAACGAGAACGAGATTACCAAAAAGGCTATTGTTCAGGGTAATCAGATAATTGAAAACGCGCGTGCAAATGCACAGCAGGTTTCGGATTCTTCATATCAGTATGCCGATAATCTTCTCGAAACTGTTGAAAAAGTAGTTATGACTTCTATGAAAGATCTTGAACAGTGTGTCAATATTGTCAGAAACAACAGAAACGAAATGAGAAACAACGGCGCACTGAATACCGAAAGCATTGCTTCGGCAGAAGCTCCGCAGACTATAGAGTAATACGGCAGTTTTAATATAATATATGCACTTTATGCGCTTCAGGTTTTGCAGTGCAGTGTTGTTTTTGCGGTTTTTGAGGACAAACCTTTTATACATAAGGTTTGTCCTTTTTTGACGTTATTTTTCGTTTTTATATATTTATGTGTCGGTGTTTTTGTATGTTACGGTTCATTTCTAAATTGTTACAGGCTTTTTCTTAAATTTTACAGTCAAATAACAATTTATTATTTCCATTTATTTTGCATTGAATTCTAAAATTTTTTAGTTATAATGTTTTTATACGATACATATGTTTGGATATATATATTCTATATTTGAAGTTCAATTATTTTCGGTTTGAAATATCCCGGGGGAATTTGTATGAGGATTGAGAAAATTAGTGAAAATAAAATTAAAGTTTTGATAGATGTTGACGAAGCCAGGGAGTGGAAGGTCGACATAAAGAGTATTTCGTCAAACACACCGGAAATTCAGGATATGTTCCGAACAGCGATTAAACTTGCGGAAAGGGACGCTGAATTCTATGTTGACGGTGCAAAGCTGTTTGTGGAGGCTATACCCGGAAAGACGGACGGCTTTGGAATGCTTATCACAAAAGTGTTCAGCGATGGCGATTTAAGCCGTGCGATAGACAATTGCTCGTATAAAGGCAAGATTAAGCGAACCAGACTTAAGGCGGCGCCGTCTGCGCACAGCGTTATAGGCAAGCGGATATTTAAGTTTACTGACTTTGAAAATGTGTGCCATGCAGCGGACGCTATTTCAAGAGAGTTCTTCGGTATCAGCACACTGTACAAATTCGGCGATGAATATTATATGCTGCTTATTCCCGAGGATAGGTTATCAATGCTCGAAATTGAAAAAGTAATGCTTGAATTTTCCGACCGGCAGGAAAAGACCTTGATATCGCACGGACGTTTGAACGAGCTTGCAGAGGTCATGATTAAAGATAACGCAGTTGAGGTTCTGGCAGAATATTTTGTATAAACTCATACATACATAATCAGGAGTTTCAGGTGACGAAAGTCGCCCGGAACTCCTTTTTTAATCTTAGTAATATATGTCCGCCTATGTGAATATTATATAACTAAAAAGGTTAAGGAGGCGGACATATGGACAACGGCGGAAATACACAAATCAAGCATACGGTATTGATTGAGAACAGGAACCGTATAAAAATTAATTGCGTTGAGGACGTGGAGAGCTTTAACGAAGAAAAGGTAGTCGTGTACACAAGCATGGGTGTAATGATTGTGACAGGTTTTGACTTCAAAGTCAGCCGTTTAAGCGTTGATGACGGGCAGCTTGTGATTGACGGCGAGGTAGACAAGGTCGAGTATATGGAGGAAGCGAAGAATGAAAGAGGTGAATCGGGCGGATTTTTAGGACGGCTTTTCAGATGATAAAAAAATAAATTATTAAGAAAGGATAACACGGCGTATTTTTGCCGGATAGATAAACGCTATGGATAAAAGTATGAATGTTATTGAAGGTATAGAAAAAATAGAAAAAACAAGTGAACTCGGATATATGTTTTGGTCGGTATTGTGCGGAGTTATAATGACGATTGCATATGATTTTCTGCGGGCAAGACGGAGAGAAAAATCGGTACCGGCGATTTTTGTATATCTTGAAGATACGGCATGGTTTGCAGCTCTCGGAATAATTATGTATGTCTTAGCCTTCAAAGAGAATTCCGGAATGGTCAGATGGTACAGCTTTTTGGGAGTGGGGCTCGGAGCGCTTATATACAAGCTCTTGTTCGGCGATATGGTTATGCAGCTGCTACGCAAGGCATACGGACTGTTTATCAGAGGAATTTGCTTTGCGATAAAAATCATTCTGTTCCCGCTGAATTTGCTTCTTAAAACAGTCCGGCGGCCCATTCGAGTGGTGGTGTGGCACACGCGTGAAAGCTCAAAGGTGTTTGATACTTACGGTAAGATTCTGAAAGCAAAAATTGAAAACCGAATCAGGATAAAGCCGAGTCTTAAGAAACATAAAGGCAAGCTGAAAATCAATCAATGATTTGTAATAATTTCGCAGACTTTTTCATTGACAAAGCAGAAAGCTTAATATATAATATATTTGTAGTATTATAGTTGTCCGAATTGTTTGTGAAACAGTCATATGTATTTCGGGCAGTCCGGTATTATACATATTTGATTTATTTCGGAAGAGAACCGTTGAAAATTACAAAACAGAGAAATACTAAATATAGAAAGGTTGATATAAGTTGGCTTCAAGAACGTCCGGAAGAGATAACATATCCCGTACCCGCTCAGCGGGCAGAGATTTAAGAAGTAAGTCGGGCAGCGTTGTCAGACGTACTGCCGAAAAGACAAAGCATATTAAGTTAAACATCAAAAGATTGGCTGTGTCAGCTGCCGTATTTGTATTCTGTGTGTATTTTATCTGTGTGACGGTCGGTCAGCAGCATACGATAAACGCAAAGCAAAAAGAGATTGATGAGATAAATTCTCAGATAGTTTCGGCAAACCGTGAGACAGAAAGCTTAAAGAGTGAACTTGAAAGTGTTAACGAGCCAGAATATCTCGAAAGAATGGCGAGAGAGAAGTTGGGACTGGTTAAGCCGAATGAACGTGTATATATTGATGCCAACAGCAGTAAATAATCAGAATAGTAAATAATCAGAATAATTAATATTATAACCAAAATATAGCGGAGCAAGGTTCTCCGGGAGGGATTAGTAGTCAATATGCAAATTGAAGTAGGAATGGTTTTAAGCGGGAAGGTGACGGGCATTACGTCTTTCGGTGCATTTGTTGAGTTGCCGGAAGGAAAGTCGGGACTGGTTCATATTTCCGAGATAGCAACGGAATTTGTTGAGAACGTGAGCGACCATCTTAAGAAGGGACAGATCGTAAAGGTTAAGGTTATCGGAAACGACAACGGTAAAATCAGTCTGTCAATCAAACAGCTTCAGCAAGATGAAGCGGCTGACAAATCAAAAAAGCAGAAGGATAAAAAGAAAAAGCGCGTTTCACAGCCGCGCAGCACTCAGCCTCCCGAAGAATTTGAATTTGTGAGAAAGAACAGTTCGGGAGAGATGAGCTTTGACGACATGCTCCAGAAGTTTAAGCATGACAGTGACGAGAAGTTTCAGGACTTAAAGCGCAGCAACGACAACAAGCGCAGCGGTGGATATAAGCGCGCGTATTAATCAGGTTTTGAATGTGTATAATCTGAAAAGGGGGAATCGGATGTGTCATCGGCAGGATTGGTTTGGATAATTGCCGCCGTTGTTTTCGGTGTGATTGAGGCCGCAACTGTGGCGCTTGTGACCATCTGGTTTGCTGTCGGGGCGGTAGCTGCGGCGATTGCCGCGCAGCTTGGACTTGATATTATTTGGCAGATTGGTGTATTTGTCATAGTTTCAGGTGTGCTCTTGTGCTTCACAAGACCGGTGTTTAAGAAGCTGATGGTCAAAAAGACGCAGAGAACGAACGCGGACAGGTTTATCGGAATGGAAGCATTGGTTATCAGTCCAATTGACGGGATTGAAAACAAAGGTCAGGTCAAAATTTCGGGCTCGGTGTGGTCGGCTCTGTCGTCTGACGGAAGCGAAATCCCGGAGGGGACAAGGGTCAAGGTTCTTGAAATAAAAGGAGTTAAGCTGGTCGTTGAACCGGTTTAAATTTTTAAACTAATTAATACAGGGGTGTTATTATGGCAGTGTTTCTTATTATTTTGCTCGCAGCGATTATAGTATTGGTTGTTGCGAATATAAAAATTGTACCGCAGGCGTATTCATATGTGATTGAGCGTCTCGGTGCTTACAGCGCAAGCTGGGGTGTTGGACTTCACTTTAAAATTCCGTTCATCGAGAGGGTGGCTAAAAAGGTTAACCTTAAGGAGCAGGTTGTGGACTTTCCGCCTCAGCCGGTAATCACCAAGGATAATGTAACAATGCAGATTGATACAGTCGTTTACTATCAGATAACCGACCCGAAGCTTTACACCTACGGTGTGGACATGCCCATGTCGGCTATCGAAAATCTGACGGCTACAACGCTGCGTAATATAATCGGTGATATGGAGCTTGATGAGAGCTTGACATCAAGAGATGTGATAAACACAAAAATGCGCTCTATTCTTGACGAGGCAACCGACCCGTGGGGAATAAAGGTCAACAGAGTTGAGCTTAAGAATATTATCCCGCCGGCCGGCATACGTGAAGCTATGGAAAAGCAGATGAAGGCTGAGCGTGAACGCCGTGAGGCTATTTTAAGAGCAGAGGGCGAGAAGAAGTCAGCTGTCCTCGTTGCCGAGGGTGAGAAGGAGTCGCGAATTCTCCAGGCGGAAGCTGAAAAGGCGTCGCAGATTCTCAAGGCTGAGGCTGATAAAGAGGCCGCAATCCGTATTGCAGAGGGTGAAGCCGAAGCTATCAGAAACGTTCAGCAGGCAACAGCGGACGGTATAAAGATGCTCAACGACGCAGCGCCGTCAAGTGCGGTTCTGACCATCAAGAGCCTTGAGGCATTCGCAAAGGCGGCAGACGGCAAGGCGACCAAGATAATTTTGCCGTCTGAAATACAGGGTATTGCAGGACTTGCGGCGAGCATTAAAGAAATCGTCAGCGACAATCAGGATAAATAGGATTAAAATTAATATGATATAACACTTGCACGGGGAGCTTTGTCTGCCTGTGCAATGCTATGATAAACCAAAGATAACTGAATTTTAGGAGGAAAACAAAGATATGTCAGGACATTCGAAATGGGCAACAATAAAGAGAAAAAAGGGAGCTATTGACGCTAAGCGAGGCAAGATTTTCACCAAAATCGGCAGAGAGCTGATGGTAGCGGTTAAGGAAGGCGGACCCGATCCGGACTCAAATTCTAAGCTCCGTGATGTAATCGCAAAAGCAAAAGCGAACAACATGCCCAACGACACAATACAGAGAAGCATTAAAAAGGCGGCCGGCGAGGGTGATACCGGCAACTATATGGAAATGGTATATGAGGGCTATGGTCCGAGCGGTATTGCCGTAATGGTTGAGACGCTTAGTGATAACAAGAATAGAACTGCTGCGGATTTGAGACATTATTTTGATAAAAACGGCGGTAACTTGGGTCAGAACGGCTGCGTAGGCTTTATGTTCGACCGCAAGGGTATTATTGTTATTGAGAAAGCTGACGGCGTAGATGAGGATACACTTATGATGGACGCTCTTGACGCAGGCGCGGACGACTTCAATGTTGAAGATGAATGTTATGAAATACTTACGACTCCTGAGGCGTTCGGCGGAACCCGCGAAGCGCTTGAGTCAAAGGGCTATGCTTTTGCACAGGCTGAGATAAACTATATTCCGCAGACAACAACAGTTCTCGATAATCCCGAGGATATTGCAAAGATGGAAAAGCTCATTGATATGCTTGAGGAAAACGACGATGTTCAGAACGTTTACCACACATGGGAGATGCCTGAAGAATAATAGAGCTTTGTAAAAATTCAGGAACGTACAGATTTAGTTTTAATTCAGAATAATATATAATACAAAAATACCGGGGGACTGCAGCAAATCGAAGTTATACCTTTGATTTGAGAGGATAAGCTCCGATGCGGCAGGGAAAAACCGTTTTCGGGTTTTGTGATAAGCGCAGGAGGCTTTAGCTATGTCCTTCGTTTTTTTTAGGCGGTGAAATTATGGCGAGAATACTCCATATGGCGGACATGCATCTTGATTCAGCATTCACAGCACGGCTCAGCGCGGACATGGCGCGGCTCAGACGCAGCGAACAGAGGGCAGTGTTTTCGAGAATTATTGATACTGCGCGTGAAAGTGCAGATGTACTGCTGATTTCGGGCGACTTGTTTGACAGCGCAAACGTCAGTGATGAGACAATCAGCTTCTTAAAACGCAAGTTTGCGGAAATACGAAACATACCGGTATTTATCGCCGCAGGCAATCACGACCCATACGCGCCGGATTCGGTTTACGCAAATCAGGACTTCGGCGAGAATGTCCGGGTGTTTGGCACTGCGGGCGAATACTTTGACCTTGACGATTTAAAGCTTCGTATCTGCGGCGCAAGCTTCGGAAGCGAGGACGGGGCGAATGTTCCAAGCATATTCGTCATGCCAAGGCATGACGAATATAATAATATTGCCGTTATTCACGGTGATGTGGTGAGCGGAGTATCAAGCGCAGGCAGATATAACCCGATTTCGGTCAGTGAAATAGAGAAATCCGGTTTTGATTATGCTGCACTTGGTCATGTACATACTTTCAGCGGCTTTAATAAGGCAGGAAAAACCGTTTGGGCATACCCGGGTATACCTGAACCGCGAGGCTTTGACGAGTGCGCCGAAAAGGGCAGATACGGGGTTATTTGTATTGACGGATTTGATGAAGCAGGTTTTAAGTTCAAGGAACTTCATGAGCGAGCGTATCATGTAATTGATATCGGAATTGACGAGACAGTGACCGACAGTGAAATGATTATTGAGCTTATCTCTGAAAGACTGAGCGAATTCAGTGAGAAGGATTTGTTCAAAATTATCATTTCCGGTTCGCCGGCGGAGGGCTTCAGACCGAATATTGAGATGATAGGCGAGCGCATCAAGAATTCAGCATTTTTGGTGACGGTTGAGGATAAAACCGAGGCGCTGCGCAGTTTAACCGCTGATGAGAACGACAACAGTCTCAGAGCGGTTTATATAAGAATGTTAAATGAACTGACAGGTGCTTCGGATAATGAAGAAGACAGAATAATTGCTGAAACCGCCTTGAAATTCGGAATTGACGCCCTTGACGGCAGGCTGAATTGATTGGCAGAAGATAATGGGATTACGGAAAGTGAATAAGAATAATATTATACTATGCGAATAAATGAACTACAGCTTATAAGCTTCGGAAAGTTTTCCGATTATACAATCAGAATTAAAGACGGACTTAATGTAATATACGGCAAAAACGAAGCCGGAAAATCCACGGTTCTTCTGTTTATAAAATTGATGTTTTACGGTATTCCCGCAGGACGGGCAAGAAGTACAAAAAGCGGTGAAGTCAGTGACAGACTTCGTATTATTCCGTGGAACGGCGGCAAAGCCTCGGGCAGAATTAAACTGACAGTCGGCAGCCGTAGGATAGAGATTTACCGTGAATTTGGCAAGAGAGCCTCCGGCGATGTTGTCAGAGTGACGGACAGTGATACCGGTGAGGATTATTTCGGCAGCGCCGTGAGCGGCGAAGAGGTCGGCGAGCGCTTGCTCGGAATGAGCCGCGGCATGTTTGAGCGTACCTTGTGGATTGGTCAGGATGACGTATGTATGCGCGGAAAAAACGATGAAATAACAGCCCGGCTGATGAACTTCTTAGACAGCGGCACTGCGTCCGATGTTTCGGTGAGCGACGCTTTAAAACAGCTCGAAAAGAAAGAGCTTTCGATAAAGGCGCGTACAAAGCGAAATGCAAAAGGCGAGATAGACTTGTTATGCGAGGAGAGAGACCGCCTTTCGGCAAGGCTGAGCGGTATACGGGCAGAGGAAAATAAACGTCGGCAGGATAGAGAAGCTTTAACAAAACTGGAGGAACGCTCAAAAAATCTCGGAGCTGAGATAGAGCATTTAAGCAGCCTTCGTATGTCGGAGCTTGCAAAAGAGAAGATTAAGCGGGTTGACAGACTTGACAGCTGTTTAAAGCGTGAAATGCAGATTGCAAATACAAGAATGTTCCAAGTCTTTAAGCACAAGGCTGCCGATGAGACGGTTGACAAAATGGCTGAAGATTATTCCAAAATCGGAGAGCTTGAAGTTCTTGCTTATGAGCAGAATGAGAAGCTCGGCGAGAACCAAAGAATACTTGAAAAGCGCAGAGAAACATCGGTGAAAAACCGGATACTTGCAGGTATTCCCGCAGTCTTAGCCTTGATAGCGGCAATACTGTGCTTTGTGCTTGATATGAGCGCCGTGTTGTGCTTCGGGCTTGTCGGTGCTGCGATTGTGTTTGCGGTGTTATGCGGAGTTATTGTTCTTACGGCAAGCCGCAAGCTTAATACGCTGGCAGATCAAGTCAGCGAAATCAACGCTCAGCTCGGCAGAACCCGAAGTGAAATTTCAGAGACTGAACAACGCCTGAACCAAACCCTTAAAGAATTCGAGTGCAAGAGCTATACCGATTTCAAGGAAAAGTATGGAATATACTTAGAGAATAAGGCAAAAATAAAAGTATGCCGCGATATTTATACCGAAGCACTCGGCGGTGATGACTATGCTGAACTGAAAAAAGAGGCGGACGAGCTTAAAAAACTTGTGATACAGGACGAAAGTATAACAAATGCAGACTGTGACAAAAAACTCAAAGCTCTTGAAGCAGAAAAGAACAAAGCTTTAAGTGAGATTGCAGCTTTGAAGCACAGAATCAGCATATGCGACGAGATGGTTCTGCCTGCCGATATAAAATCCGAAATTAGTGAAATAGATAAAAGACTTGCCGAAAAGGAACGTGAGCTTAAATCGGTTCAGCTTGCGGAGGAGTGCCTGAGCCGGGCGTATGCGAAAATCAAGTCCGATTTCACGCCGTATCTCAATCGTGAGACCTTGTCGCTGTTGTCCGAAATGACAGACGGACAGCACGAAAACATAAAGGTTGCCGATGACTTCTCGGTAAACCTGAATAAAGCAGGAGACAGCGGCGACTCAAAGCAGGCTGAGTTTTTCAGCATGGGTACATATAATCAGATTTATTTTGCTCTGCGGCTTGCAATTATGCGTCTGACAGTCGATCGCGATAACAGAATTCTGTATCTCGACGATATGCTTATGACATACGACGATGAGCGCAGCCGCCGAACCATTGACATGCTTAAAAAACTGTGTGGGACGGATAATATACAGATTTTGCTGTTTACATGTCATGGCAGAGATTTGGAATGTGCCGCGGATTACAGTGAAGCAATAACGGCAATAACAATATAATAATAACATAAGGACATTATCATATATAAAATTTTTTAGGAGGAACTATCATGGCGGGAAAATTTGATAATTCAAGAGGAAATGTAAAGATTGCGAACAGAGTAATTGCAAAAATTGCAGGATATATTGCCACAAAGAGCTATGGCGTAGTCGGTATGGCGGCAGCAGGGGGCAAGGACGGCCTTGCAAAACTGCTCAAGCAGGAGCAGATGGATAAGGGCGTCAGAATAAAGCTGACAGACAGCGGCATTGAAATCTCGCTGTATATAATTGTTGAATACGGAACAAATATTAACGCAATCGGTGAAGTTATCAGAAGCAGCGTTAAGTATCGCGTCGAAGAAATGACGGGTCTTGATGTTTCGTTCGTTGATGTGAATGTCGAGGGCATTCGTGTCAATTAATTTATCGGCTGATAATGAGCAAATAGTTTTAAGGAGAAAATAGATGAAGATTTTGGATAGCAAAACCTTAAAGATAATGATTATGTCCGCTGCTAATAATATCAGAATTAATGTGGACAAAATCAACGATATGAATGTTTTCCCTGTACCTGACGGAGATACCGGAACCAATATGAGTATGACCTTCACGGCTGCTGCAAAAAACGCTGTTAAGCCGACTGATGATGGCAGTGTTTCAGAGATTCTCGAAATCTTGGCAAAGTCGGCTTTGCGTAATGCCAGAGGTAATTCTGGCGTAATTCTGTCACAGATTTTGAGAGGTCTATGGCAAGGGGTTAAAGGCTGTGAGACGGCAGGCGTAAGCGAGATTAAGAACGCAGCATGCTGCGCAAGAGACGTGGCGTACCGCGCGGTTATGAAGCCGACAGAGGGTACTATATTGACTGTAGTTCGTGAGATTGCCGAGTATGCCGAAGAAAATTTTGTAAAGTACGACGATGTCTTGGAGTTTATGAAGGCTCTGTATGACGCAGGTATAAAAAGCCTTAAAAATACACCTGAAATCCTTCCTGTTCTGAAGCAGGCAGGCGTTGTTGACGCAGGCGGCTGCGGCTTGATGACGCTGTTTGGCGGTGCGGTTGACGGATTGGAGAGCGGTAAAGCCATCGAAATAGATGAGGATATAGTTGAATCGAAATCCGGATCTTCTGCAATCGGCAGCGAGATAGATACGGCTGATATAAAGTATAAATACTGCACGGAATTTTTGATAAACAAAGAGGGGGAAAGAAGCGCGGCTCAGTTTATGGCGGCAATCAGACCAAAAGGGGATTGTATGCTTGTAATTGACGACGATGAAATAGTAAAGGTTCATATCCATACAAATCATCCCGGATTTGTGATTGAACAGGCAATAAAGCTCGGCGAGCTGACGAATTTGAAAATAGACAATATGAAGTATCAGCACAACGAAAAGATAAGACAGGATTCGGACTCAGCAGATAATGGGAAGGCTGATTCGGAGCCTGAGAGCGAAGACGCTTTGGGCGGAGAAATTCTTGAGTTTGCCAAAACCGCAAAGAACAGCGGAAAGAAGAAGTACGGCGTTGCTGCGGTTGTGTCAGGCAGCGGAATGAAAGAGCTTTTTGAAAGTCTGGACTGTGATAAAGTCGTTGAGGGTGGTCAGACAATGAATCCCAGTACGCAGGATATTCTTGACGCGGTCGAAAGCATCGGAGCTGAAAATGTTTTCGTGCTGCCCAATAATAAGAATATTATTCTTGCTGCACAGCAGGCGGGCGAACTGGCGGATACAAATGTGATTGTTATCCCGACCGTCAATATGCCTCAGGGAATTTCAGCGCTGGCAGTATTGGACGACGGCTCAGAGCCGGACGAAAACACAGCTGCCATGAACGAGACTGCGGAGTTGGTAAGGTGCGGTCAGATTACATATGCTGCAAGGAATTCCAGAATGAACGGGCTTGATATTCACAAAGGCGATATTATGGCGGTTACGGACGGCGATGTTTCGTTTGTCGGCATAGACATGGAAACGGTTGCGCTTGAGCTTGTGAGAAAACTGGCCGACGATGACTGCGGTGTGATTTCGATATATTACGGTGATGATATAACGGAGGATACGGCAAAGGCTCTTGCCGAAAAGGTTGAGGCGGAATACAGCAAGCTGGATGTAAATCTCAACTACGGCGGACAGGCGGTATACAGTTATATTATTGCGGCAGAGTAGGAGTGAAATAAAATGCTTCTCAGCGACAGCGTTCAGTATTTGAAAGGTATAGGAGCCAAGCGTGCGGAATTATTTCATAAGCTGGGTATATACACAGTTGAGGATTTGTTGTACCATTTGCCGAGAGGCTTTGAGGACAGAACGCAAATAAAGGATATTGCAGACCTTACTGACGGCGAATCTGTCTGTGTAAAGGGCTGTCTTGCTATGGCAGTACGCTCGTTTCGTGCAAGGAACAAAACGCTTGTGACGCAGACAAGGCTTGCTGACGGAAGCGGAGTTATGCAGCTTACGTGGTTCAATGCGCCTTATGTCGCAAATACACTCACAGACCCGAGCTCAGAGTATATATTTTTCGGCAAGGTTACGTACCGCGGTATGAAAGCTGAAATGGTAAATCCGATTATAGAGAAGCTCGAAAGCAGCGGCCAGACGTCAAAGATGGGAAAAATCATTCCCGTCTATCCGGCAACGGCAGGGCTTCAGCAAAGGAGCATACGAGACGCGATCGTGCAGGCACTCGACAGACTGAGTGAAGAGCTGCCGGAGACTTTGCCGGAGGAATTCAGACAGAAGAACAATCTTATTGGTATAAAGCAGGCGATACATGACGTACATATGCCGCAGGATTATGATGATTTTGTTCTGGCAAGGCGCAGACTTGTGTTTGAAGAATTCCTGACCCTTCAGCTCGGTGTTTCGGCGGCCAAAATTATGAAGCGCAGTGAAAAGGCGACGCCGATTGACAACGTAAAGTGCATTGCCGATTTTGCGGCGTCGCTGAACTTTGAACTGACCCGCGCACAGAAGCGTGTTATCAACGAGATTGCTTCTGACATACGAAAGTCAACGCCCATGAACCGTCTTGTTCAGGGAGATGTCGGCTCAGGCAAGACGATAGTTGCGGCAGCCGTGATGTTTGCGGCGGCCAAGAATGGCTATCAGTCCGCAATGATGGCGCCGACGGAAATACTCGCCGAACAGCACCATAAGAGTATGAAAAAACTTTTCGAGCCGAGGGGGATTAAGACAGCGTTTTTAAGCGGCGGTCAGAAAGCTGCGGATAAGGCGAAAAACCTTGAGCTTATCGAAAGCGGCGAAGCAAAAATTATCGTTGGAACTCATGCCGTAATAACTGACAAGGTGAACTTTAAAAACCTTGTGCTTACAATAACAGACGAGCAGCATAGATTCGGTGTAAACCAGCGTACCAGACTTGCCGGCAAGGGCGGCAACTCGCATACGCTTGTTATGACAGCGACACCGATACCGAGGACGCTGTCTTTGGTAATATACGGCGATTTGGATATTTCGATAATAGACGAGCTGCCTCCCGGCAGAAAGCCGATAAAGACGATCGCATTGACAGAGGCGGCAAGAGGCAGACTGTATGATTTTGTAATAAGCGAGATAGAGAAGGGCAGACAGGAATACTTTGTATGCGCGCTTGTCGAGGATTCGGATGTGGTCAGCGCAAAGGCGGCAACGGATTATGCCGATAAGCTGAGCCGCGGACCGCTTCGCGGAAAGTCGGTCGGACTTCTTCACGGAAAGATGAAGTCGCTTGAAAAAGAAGATGTAATGCGCCGTTTTGCGGCGGGTGATATTGATGTGCTTGTTGCGACAACAGTAATTGAGGTCGGAGTCGATGTACCCAACGCCACCATTATGGTAATCGAGAATGCCGAGAGGTTCGGACTCTCACAGCTTCACCAGCTAAGAGGCAGAGTAGGAAGAGGCGGTGAGCAGTCATATTGCGTTATGTTCGGGAACACAAACAGCGGTGTTGCAAAAGAGCGTATGAAGGTGATGTGCGAGACCAACGACGGCTTCAAGATTTCAGAAAAGGATCTGGAGCTTAGAGGCCCCGGTGAGTTTTTCGGTACACGTCAGCACGGCTTGCCCGAAATGAGAATAGGCAACTTCTTCACAGACATGGACGTACTCAAAGAAACTCAGGACGCGGCTTCGGAAATTCTGAGAGAGGATCCGCTGCTTGAAAGCGAAAAATACATCAAGCTTAAAAAGAGCGTCAAAAGGACGTTTGAGCGTGCCGGCGAGATACTGAATTAAAAAAATGCGGATTTGTCAAATTAAAGACAAATCCGCATTTTTTGTTTTTCAGCCTGAGTTTTTTGTCAAGCGATTAATTCCAAACGACGGTATTTTTTATTCAGGATAATAAAGTAAGCCGCACAGAGTATAATCTGTACTATTGTTGAAGCAGGTGTGGCAAGTCCTATGTAGAACAGCGAAATACCGGCTATGCGGCCGACAAAGTACGATACGGGAATACGCACGCAGAATGCTCCGATAATTCCCTGAAGCATAACAAAGAACGTCTTGCCGCAGCCGTTAAAGTAGCCTGCAAAGCAGAACAGGAATGATGTAAGCAGACAATCAATCGAGTATGCCCTGAGATAATCCGATGAAGCGGAAATTACCTGAGCGTCGCTTGCAAATATTGCCGAAAGAATATCACTGTGGAAAAACGACAGATAGCCCATCACCACGCCTGCGGCAAGTGATGATAGTATGCCGTACAGCAATGCCTTTTTAGCCCGATCGTACTTTTCGGCGCCGATGTTTTGCGCAACGAATGCCGACATAGCCTGCATATAAGCTGATGGAACCAGCATAATAAACGCGCACAGCTTTTCCGCCACGCCTACGCCTGCTGAGGCAATAAGTCCGAGTGAATTTACTATTGCGAGGATTACCAGAAACGAGATGCTGACGAGTAAGTCCTGCAAAGCAACAGGTATACCTAAAAACAAAATCTTTTTGATAATTCGTTTCCTGAAGCGTATGTCTTTAAGCCGCAGGGTAAACGGGAGCTTCATACGCTTTATTATAACCAGTGAAAGTACAACGCTCAGCGCCTGAGCAAGCACAGTTGCACAGGCTACGCCTGAAACGCCCATATGCAAAACAGCAACAAAAATCAAATCGCCGATTATGTTCAGCGCGCACGCTATGGCGACAGTGATAAGCGGTATTTTTGAGTTGCCTATACCGCGGAATATGCTCCCGATGACATTGTACGCCACAATGAAAATCATTCCGGCAGAGCAAATCTGTACATAAAGAACCGTCTGGTCAAATGCCTCAATCGGCGCATGCATAACGGCAGCAAGCCCCCGCGCCGAGAATAACATAATTGCGGTAACCGCAGCGGCAACAATGATAAACAGGCAAATACCGCAGCCTATAACACGACCGGCTTCTTTTGAATCGCCTTCGCCTATCTTTTGACCTGCCGAAACGGTAATCCCCATTGCCAGACCGACAATAACCATTGTGACCGTCTGCATTATCTGGCTTCCGGTCGATACGGCGGAAACATCAATTGGAGTTCCGAAATGACCGACAATAAGCAAATCAACCGCACCGTACATTGCCTGCAAAAAAAGCGCAAGCAGTACAGGCAGTGCAAATGCAATAAGCTGACTTAGGATTTTGCCCTCAGTAAATTTCTTATTCATAATAAACCTCCGTGTTATATTTTAAACTCAAACGCTAAAAAAAGCCGAATAAAATACCGGGCGCCACCCGACATCTTATCCGGCTTTGTAATTGCGATTACAAGCCCTCCGATGAACAATCGATATTATAACACCTATATCAGCCAATGTCAATCCTGAACTTATATATATTTACATAATATTTTAGTTTTTTCCGGCGTCTGATTTTATAACTCTATTGACTTGCACAGAGGCTTATAATTATCATCCCATAGGAAGGCTTTAACCTTATATCCTGACGGAATGTCATATTCTGTTCTTTCACCTTTGCTTACAGAATAAGTCTTAGTATTTATAATAATTCCGTTTTCATCATATACCGCAATATATAAATCGGCATCTTTACCGGGTTCGTCGACAACAATTTTGTTGTTTTCTTTATATAGAGGCGGTTTAACGTCAAGACCTACGTTGTCAAGATACATTTGATATCCGCCACGGCGTTCAAAGTGAAGCTGTGCAAGAGATATATTTGTGTCAAAGTCAAATTCACAATCGAATATTGACTCTCCGGTTACGTAGGTGTCTGTAAGTGAATTATACTCCGTATAAGGCTTAAACGAGTATTTTCCCTTACCGTTATTATAATTAAGCTCTACTTCTACTTTATACCATTTTTCAAGCTCATATTTATTTTCCGAGTCAGGTGTTATTGACGGACTTGCTCCGGTTTCGTCATAATCAATGAAAAAGCCCAGAATATGCTGTGCATATATACTCTTTATTTTGACAGCGTTTCCGTTTTTGTCTATTCCGTTAAGCATAAACCTTGCGCCTGCTTGTTTGTCGACTCTTTCTGAATGGCTTGCTGTATAAAAATCTGCGGTTGCAGAAACTATTCCGTTGTTCTGCGGATTAAACCTACGGTAGGTCTCGCCCCAGAACAACAGTGCATTGCCATAGTTGCCTCCGAGTCCTGTTCCCTCAAAGTTCTTTTCTTCGCTGCCGTTTGGAATGTACCATTCGGGTTTTTCTGCGCTGTTGAAGTCGATGTCAAAGAAAGGAACCAAACCCTCCTCAAGGACTATATCGCTCTCGCCGTTTAGTGTCAGATGACTGAATTTCGCAACCGAGAAGGATTCCTTAACCGAAACTCCGTTTGCGGAATCTGTCGCAAGTCCGACATACATTGTTTCAGGCAGATTCTCAAATTCAACAGTCATCGGTTCTCTGTCACTGTCATTCCATACTACCCCGCTGTTTGAAACGCTGAAGGTCAATGTGTTGCCGCTTCGCTGAATTCTCATATACTTTGGCACTGAATATGAGGCTGAGTCGGAGTTTTCACAGGTATTTCCGTTCGCATTCTTGAAATACGTCTCCGATGCCGTAGCTTTTTTTGCAGCGCGGCTGAATACTCTGACGTTTTCGCCGTACTTAAGCCAGCCGTCGCCAATCATTGCCATGATGTCGTCTTTCTCAAGTCCGGCTCTTACCATAAGGCCGCTTACCTGCTGGTTCTCAAATTTCGGAATTTCTTCGATTTTTGCTGATATATCAAAATCGCCTTTTACAGCTTTGTACATAAATCCACAGTTATCGTTTACTTTTGTCGTTATACGTCCTGAACCATAGATGGTATAAACGCCTTTTTCGTCCATGGACGCGCCGCCCTTGCCCGCATAGCCGGTGTACGTACCTTCTCTTATTTCGGTAAATGAATAACTGCCCGGTGCGTCTGACGCCTTGACATAGACGATAGATGTAGTACTCTGAGTCTGTTCGTCCCTTGTATTGTATGCACAGCTTGTCAGATAATGCGTTCCAGGATTAAGTGAGACTTGTGTGTCAATAACATCACCATCGAACGTATCAATTAAGGTGTTTCCGTCGTAAAGCTCCATTTTGGTAACTTCATTGCCGCCCACTGCAATCGCTGTTGCTTTGTAGCTAATGCTTTCGCCTTCGGTTATTACCGGCCATTCGCCGTTGTCAACCGTAAGACCCTCTATGGTGTTGCTTAGCGCTGAAATTGCGGGTGACTGTACAACTATGTTCGGATTGGTCGGCGGAGTTTTGCTCTGTTCCTCCGTCATGTAATTAACATAAGCCTCGATTACCGTATAACCGCTGAAATCTCCGCTTTCTATTATATCGGTTTCATTTTTGCCGTCAAGCCCGTTTGTACTAAGCCATTCATCGGGAATGGTGAATACTCTTGTTTCTGATTTCACCGGTATCAGACCACCCACCTCGCTTGCGTTGTTGACCAGACGGCCTGTTCCGTTTTTAACATCGTTTATAATACGTGCATCAACGGAATCACGTTTTGGTAGGGTAGCTCCGGCATTTGCCAGGATATAGTCATATGCTTCCTCGGCGGATATTTTATTAAAGGAATATTCTCCCATATCAATTTCTGCCTCAAGAAGCTCCGCTCCGGCGTAGTTATTTACATATGCGTTGTTGGCGTAATCGCTTATTAAGCCCGTTCCCTCAATATAATTGCCGCTAAAGAAGAAGTGTGACTTTGGGTCATCGGACGTGAGCGGACTCGAAATGTCAAATATCCGTGTGAGTATCTTTTTTGCTGTTGCGGGACCTGCCTTATAGTAGTTGCTCACCCAATTTATACGGGAGGGATTTTTCATAGTTTTGTCTGTCGCATAAGGCTCTGCACCGTATGCCGAATTTGTCTGACCCCAGTCGTATATAATGTTATTGCTGACCTCAGTGACTTGGAGCTGACGGTCCATTCTTGGGCTTCGGCTGTCATGATGGGCAAGCAGGTTGTTAATATAGCTTGAACAAGTTCCGCCCCAAATTCCGCCATAGCCGTGAGCACCTTTTGTATGGTTGCTCATTCTGAGACTTTCCGCGCCAATTGTGTTTTGCACTGTAAGATGATTGCCCACCGGCTTATCATCTGTTGCGTTCTGTGCCGGACCGGCGTATAATGATATAAGCTCATCAACACCCCATGATGCGCTGCAATGGTCAACAATAATGTTTGAGTTATAACGGCCGCCGATGCCGTCAGGCTCGCCACCGTTCTTGTCGGTGGGGCGAACTCTGATATATCGCATAATTATATTTTCAACAGCATCGTCAAATACAATATCGCCGCCGCTTATGGTTATACCGTCACCGGGCGCGGTCTGACCGAGAATAGTGAGGTTGCTGCTCTTGACGGTAAGTGTAGTCTTTAGCTCAATTACACCACTTATATCAAATATAATAATCCTTCCGGGTTTTGAAACCGCATCCGCAAAAGATCCTTCTCCCGAACTGTTTAAGTTAGTGACATGATATACTTCTGTTTTGCCGCCGCTGCTTAAAATTCCTCTTGCGCCCGGCGAATATTTACCCCCGCCTTCCGCACCCGGAAATGCCGGCAGTTCTCCTTCGGCACTGGCAGAAAATATTGAAGATATTGAAAACAATAGTATCAGTGCACTGAGTAGTAGCTTTTTCATATATAATCCTCCGTTTAATTTGATTTGCGTTACAGTTTTTTTGCTCTTTGAGTTGAATAATTTTGAAAGTTTCTCAATTCCAAATTAGTATTATAACTATAACATATAATGCGCATACTGTCTATATTATTTTTGAAAAACACAATAATTTTTAAGTTAATATAATAAATAAGAGTGAAATAAAAATTTTTGAAAAATTTCAAAAAAACTCTTGACAAATCTTTTGAAAGATATTATAATGTCATAGTTGGCTTTGGAAATCCCTTATAAAAGTCTAACAAATGATGTGCGAGCATGCTGGAATCGGCAGACAGGCACGTTTGAGGGGCGTGTGCTTATGGCGTGTGGGTTCAAGTCCCACTGCTCGCACCAATTTATTGCCTGATTGTGTAAAGGTAGCACGAGTGACTCTGACTCACTTTGTCCGGGTTCGAATCCTGGTCAGGCAGCCACATTGCGTTTGACTTATGTCAGACGCTTTTATTTTGCTCTTTTCAGAGGAGAGAGGGTTTTATGTTTAAAAATAAGCTGAAACAAAAGACAAAGTCTGCAAACGAGTATGTAAAGACCTTTATAAAGTGGATAATTCTTGCCACGCTTACCGGCGGAGTCGGCGGTATCGCTGGCACGTTTTTTAATAAGTGCATCGTGTACGTGACAAGAATACGCAACAAGAACGAGTGGATTATACTCTTGCTTCCGCTCGGCGGACTTTTGATAGTGTTTCTTTATCGTGTGTGCAAAATGGAAAAGAATACCGGCACAAATAATGTAATCAAGTCCGTCCGCAGTGAGGAGAAAGTTCCCTTTGTCCTCGCTCCGCTGATTTTTGTCGGTACAGTAATAACGCATCTGTTCGGCGGAAGCGTAGGACGAGAGGGCGCGGCGCTCCAGCTTGGCGGAAGCATAGGCGAGATGACCGGACGTTTACTCAGGCTCAATGAAAATGATATGCACGTTGTTCGTATGTGCGGCATGAGTACGGTGTTTTCCGCCCTATTCGGCACTCCGCTGACGGCGACAATATTTGCGCTTGAGGTAATCAGCGTCGGAATAATCCACTATTCGGCGTTTATCCCGTGTCTGCTTTCCGCGGTGCTTTCATATAAGATCTCATTGCTTTTCGGAGTTATGCCGGAGACATATATCCTGCCGTTTACGCCGTTTCTTTCAATGGCGACATTTGCAAAGACTATAGTTATCGGCATAGTCTGCGCCGTTGTCAGCATTTTCTTTTGCGTCGGTATATTCGGCACGAACAAGTTGTTTACCAAGTGGTTCAAAAACCCGTATATCCGTGTGTTTGTCGGCGGTCTGATTATTGTTGTATTAACATTTTCACTCGGTACTACCGACTATAACGGCGCAGGCATGAATATTATCGATGCGGCTGTGCTTCAGGGAAAAGCGGTTCCTTATGCTTTCCTGCTCAAGATACTGTTTACCGCTGTGACGATTGGCAGCGGATATAAGGGCGGCGAAATCGTACCGACATTGTTTATCGGCGCAACGCTTGGCTGTACTGTCGGTCATCTGATAGGCTTTTATCCGCCGTTTGCCGCAGCTCTCGGAATGATCGGAATGTTCTGCGGTGTGGTTAACTGCCCGATTGCGTCAATTATGCTGAGCGTTGAGCTGTTCGGCTCAAAGGGAATGGTTCTGTTTGCAACAGTGGCGGCTGTCAGCTATATGATGTCCGGATATTACGGACTTTACAGCGGTCAGAAGATAATCTATTCAAAGCTTCGGACAGAACTGATTGATATATATACGAAAAGAGAATATTAATTTGGCAGGTGCTTGCTGTGCTCGAACTTGAAATGAAGGACGCCTTTTTTTGGTATCTGGACGGGATGTATGAAAAGGTCAGAGTAATTGAAGAAAAGGTCATAGGCAAATCACGTGCGGACGTCGTTGCGGTGCTGCCCGACAGGATTATCGGGTTTGAGCTGAAAAGCGACAGCGACTCGTATCAGAGACTAAAAACCCAGATCAAGGACTATGACAAGTATTTTGACTATAACTATCTGGTTGTGGGCAAAACCCACAGAAAGCAGGCGCAAAACCATGTGCCGGAGCATTGGGGTGTGATTTGCGTCAGTGATAACTTAGGCGGCAGTGGAATAGAGGTTGAAACGATAAAAGAGGCGGCACCTAATCCAAAGCTTAAAATGCGGTGGCAGTTGTCACTTTTGTGGCGCAGTGAAATGGCAAATATACAGCGCCTTAACGGACTGTATAAGTATACAGGCAAGAAAAAGCTGCATATAATCAATTATCTGATTGAAAAAGTAGAACCGGATTTGTTAAAAAAACAGCTCTGTGACGAGCTGTTTGAGAGAGATTATAATATTCAGGCGGAGCAATGAGTTACATCGGCCCCGCTTTTTCTTTGCCGCTTTTCGCCTTGCCCTGAATTTCGGGGACAAGCGCGGCTTCGCTTTTTTCATGGTGTTCTTTCGGCTTGCGCCCGCCGTGAATATCACCCGGACGGTATCGTCTCATTCCTTGTTTTGCCATTTAATTTAACTCCTTACGTTTTTTCCTTTAATTTTGCTTATTTAGTTTCTCCGGTTTTCATAATATAATTCGATAATTGACGAATATTTTATTAGAGGGTGATATGCTGTGAAAAAAATAATAACAATATTTGAATCTTTTTGAGGGCGGAATTTACAGTCCCGGAAGAATTAAGAGACTGCGGCATAACCGCATATGTATGGGATAAGGATATGAAGACAATCATGAACAGAATGAAGATGAGGCAAAGCGGGTTTTGTAATATAAATTATGGTTTATCGCGCACAAACCTTTTAGGAAAAGGTTTTAAATCCAAATTGGTAAACCGCAATTCGGCG
>OIXH01001697.1_pt1 | contig 23829 bp, 19 predicted proteins | sample 1587741 | NCBI WGS metagenome assembly OIXH01 (sample SAMEA3888916, study PRJEB22519) | human gut metagenome | biome: human gut; feature: human-associated habitat; material: faeces | place: Denmark | collected 2011 | reverse complement strand
GGCGCGGGTCAAGGCACAGATTCGCAGATATAAGCGCTACGGAACTGTGGAGGGAGCGGTGGAGCCGCAGGCACAGCGGATGAACCGGAAGGCGGAGGCTGGAGAACGGATTTACTGCGGCGTCATCTGTCTGGTTCCGCAGGCACATCTGTGTTATGTCAACGACAGGGAAGTGGCGCTGACACCGACAGAGTATACGATTTTAAAGACCCTGTGTGAGAAAAAGGGAAATGTGGTGAGCGGGGAAGAACTGTTTCATGCAGTCTGGAAGGACGATTACTACAGCAAGAGCAATAACACGGTGGCAGTGCATATCCGGCACATCCGGGAAAAAATCGGTGATACCGCAGAGCAGAGCCAGATGATAAAGACGGTCTGGGGAGTGGGGTACAAAATAGATGGCTAAAGGGAAGTTTTTTCGGAAAAAAGACGGGTACGGCAGACTGAAACGCAAGATTTTCTGGCAGATGATTGCGTTAATCAGTCTGTCTTTTTTTATTATATGGTTTTTATATATCTATGTATTTTTCGGACATATTGCAAACTTTGTGGTGGATGTGCTTGGATGGTTTGGAATGAGCTATGAGCAGGCATTGGACTATTACACAGATGTATTCCGGCGCAATTTTGAATTTTTTATACTGATAGCAGCGCTGGGCTGCTTTTTCCTGCTGCTGCGTTTCTTTTTGAACTGGTTTATGAAGTATTTCCGGGAAATTGATGCCGGAATGGATGCGTTGATGGATCGAAAGACAGAGCAGATTCGTCTGTCAGAGGAAATAAAGCCGATGGAGCAGAAATTAACGCTCGTCAAGGAAACGCTCGCACAGCAGTTTGCGGACATTGAGACGGCAGAGCAGAAGAAGGATGAGATGGTAATGTATCTTGCGCACGATATCCGGACACCACTTACGTCTGTAATTGGATATTTAAAACTGATGCAGGAGATGCCCGATTTAACCGAAGAACAGAGAGAAAAGTTTTTAGGGATTATCATGGAAAAGGCACTGCGGTTAGAGGTGCTTGTGAATGAGTTTTTTGACATTGCCCGCTACAGCAGACAGGATATTTCTGCGGAGGAGGAAGAGATTGACCTCTGCTATATGGTTTCCCAGATGGCGGAGGAGGTATATCCTTCCTTACAGGAAGCGAAAAAAACAGTGGAAATCTCAGTTCCGGAGGAGTGCACGGTCTACGGAAGTCCTGAGAAGCTTGCCAGAGTATTCTTAAATTTATTAAGAAATGCCATTCATTACAGTCTGCCGGACAGCGCAATCCGTATCCAGGCAAAGGAGCGGGAGCAGGAGACTCAAATTTCATTTTCTAATCCGGCAGAGCCGATGACGCAGGAACAGCTTGCACACATTTTTGAAAAATTTTACCGGATGGATGAGGCAAGGCAGACGAATAAGGGCGGTGCCGGGCTTGGACTTGCGATTGCAAAGGAGCTTGTGGAGCTGCACGGCGGAACCATCGTGGCGGACTACGCGGACGGAAGGATGGAAATTCGAGTGACACTTCCCCAAAAAGTGCTAAGAAAACCTTCATAATTCGTTAATAAAATCTAATAGAAAAATGAACAAGTAACCTGATTTGCTGTGATACGATTGCGTCATGGCAGGTCAGGTTTTTTTGATTTGCCGGTACAGGATGAAAATGTGGAGGATACGAGTGATGAACAGAAAAAAGAAAATTGCAGTTTTATTTGGGGGATGCTCAAGTGAATATGAGATTTCCTTACAGTCCGCAAGCGCAGTGCTTGCCAATATAGACAGGGAGAAATATGAGGCAGTTCCAATCGGAATTGCACCGGATGGAAAATGGTATTTTTATGAAGGAGAATTAGAAAAAATCGCGGAAAACACCTGGCTCAAGGAGAAAAAGTGTTATCCGGCAGTCGTTTCACCGGACAGAAGCCTGCACGGGCTGCTGGTGTTTGGCAGAAGGGGACAGGGAATCACAGAGCTGCCGTTGGATGCGGCGTTTCCGGTATTGCATGGCAAAAACGGAGAGGACGGCACGGTGCAGGGGGTCTTTGAACTTGCGGATATTCCAATCGTTGGCTGCAAAACGCTTGCCTCTGCAATCGGAATGGATAAGGATGTGGCGCACAGACTGGCGGCTGCCGCAGGGGTAAACGTACCGCGTTCCGTGCTGTTATACCGCGACAGCTTTGTGGCATCCGATGGAGAGGAGGCAGCAGGGGCGCTTGGTTACCCGTTGTTTGTGAAACCGCTGCGGGCAGGTTCTTCCTTTGGCATTACGAGGGTGATGGGACCGGGGCAGCTTGCAGATGCCATCCGTCTTGCATTTACGCATGATTCCATGGTGCTTTTGGAGGAGGCGATTTCCGGATTTGAGGTGGGCTGTGCCGTGCTCGGAAATCACGAACTGTTCATTGGGGAAGTCGATGAGATTGAGCTTTCGGAGGGCTTTTTTGACTTCACGGAAAAATATACGTTAAAAACTTCACAAATTCATGTTCCGGCGCGGATTGCAGAAGAGACGGCAGAGCGGATTAAGCGGACGGCGGCAAAAATCTACCGGGTGCTCGGGTGCAGTGGGTTCACGAGAGTGGATATGTTTTTAACGCCGAAGGGAGAGATTTATTTTAACGAGGTGAATACGATTCCGGGATTCACGGAACACAGCCGTTATCCGGGAATGATGAAGGCGGCGGGACTGTCGTTTGCAGAGGTCGTGGAAAAACTGATTGCAATGACACTGAAAGAGGCGGAGGAAGCACACGTTGAAAACTAGACAGACGGATTACAGAAGTCTTGATGCAGCGCGCCTGGCAGCGGCATTTTTGATTGTGGCAATCCATGTGGGACCGTTTGCGGGCGGCGGTATTTTCGATGCATGGATTACCTACGGGCTGACGCGTGTGGGTGTGCCGTACTTTTTCATGCTCACCGGATTTTTCGTGCTGTCCGGCTATGGCAGAAAAAATTTCAGGGAAAAACTGTTTGCCATGCTGCGCAAGCTGCTGTTGCTTTACCTTGCGGCGACGATGCTGTATCTGCCGTTTTCCTGGCGTGCCGGAAACCTTCCGACCGAAGCGTTTTTGAAAGGAAATATCATAGGGGGAATCGGTGCAGTGCTCCGGTGGATTTTGCTGGACGGAACGTTCTACCACCTGTGGTATCTTCCGGCGGCAGGCATCGGATGCCTTCTGTTAAGCGGCGGTTTTTGCCTTTTAAATAAGGCAGGGTGCAGACATCCCTTAAAGGTTCTTTTGGGAATCGCGGCAGCGCTTTATGTGGTGGGTGTCTTCGGGGATAGCTGGTACGGACTGATTTCCGGGCTTCCCGTGTTAAAAAAATGTTATGATGCAGTCTTTACTGTGAGCGCCTACACGAGAAACGGAATTTTGTTTGCACCGGTATTTTTGCTGCTCGGCGTATTTTTGGCAAAGTACAAAATATCCCGGTCGAAGCGATTCGTCTGGACGGCGTGCGCCGTCAGTGCCGGACTCTTGACGGCAGAAAGCCTGTTTACCTGGGCGATGGGGTATCAGAAACATAACAGTATGTATTTTCTGTTATTGCCCTGCATGTTGTTTTTGTTTGAAGGACTGTTGCAGACCAAAATGAAAGGGGAGAAAAATTTTGCGTGGTGCAGAGAGGTTTCCATGTGGATTTATCTGCTGCATCCACTGATGTTAATTTTTATCCGCGGGGGACTCGGAGTTATAGAGAAGCTTGGAGCATCCGGCATTAAGACATGGGTGCTTTTATACAATGGAATATTTTATCTGCTGGTATGCAGTACTACATTTGCAGTCTCATTTCTGTTATGGATGGGAAAGGAGAAGCTGCGGGGAAGAAGAGGAGTAAGAGATGGAAAAAAGACGGGCATGGATTGAACTGGATATGAAACATCTGGCACACAATGTGGCAGAATTTAAACGGATGCTGCCGGAGGACTGTAAGATGATGCCTGCGGTAAAGGCAAATGCTTACGGACATGGCGCGTCTGAGATGGCAGGGGAGTTACAGAAACTTGGGATAGACGCATTTTGCGTGGCATCCATGGAAGAGGGAATCGAACTGCGGCGTGACGGAATTAAGGGGGAGATTCTGGTGCTCGGTTACACGGACCCGGCAGCTGCAAAAACGCTGCTTGACTATCAGATTACGCAGACAATTATAGACGAGGAGTACGGAAAACAACTGGAAAGCTATGCGGCAAAGGAAGGAGGCAGGCTGCCTGTTCATATCGGTGTGGACACGGGCATGCACCGGCTTGGGATTCCCTGGGATGCGCATGAGAGGCTCTGCGCTATGTGGAAACTTCCACATTTAGAGGTCAGGGGCGTGTATTCGCATCTGTGCGTTTCGGATGGAGAAGAGGAAAAAGAGATTGCATTTACGAAAACCCAGATTGCGCGTTTTGATGAAACGGTGGCGTACCTGCGCACCCAGATAAAAAAGCCGTTTGCCGTGCATTTGCAAGGCAGCTATGGGGTGCTAAATTATCCGGAATGTCACTATGATTATGCGCGTGTCGGAATTGCGCTCTACGGCATTTTAAGCAGCAGAACGCTCATCCCAAAGAGCGCAAAGGGACTGCTTCCGGTGTTATCGCTTCACTCTGTAATTACAAGCATCAGAGAATTAAACCCCGGAGAGGGCGCTGGCTATGGGCTTGACTTTGTGGCAGAGAAAAAGAGCCGGATTGCAGCGGCAGCGATTGGTTATGCGGACGGGATTCCGCGCAATCTCTCCGGCAGGGGGATGGCGCTTTTGCACGGAAAACGGGTTCCGATTGTGGGAAGGGTCTGTATGGACCAGCTTCTGCTCGATGTGACAGGGGTGCCAGATGCGGCACCGGAGGATGAAGTACTGTTTATCGGCGGACAGGGAGCGGAAAAAATATCGGCGGAGGAATTTGCCGAGTGGTCGGACACAATTTCCAATGAGATTGTAAGCCGGCTTGGGGCAAGATTGGGACGTTTTGTCTCCGAAAATTGAAATTGAGGGATGCAAAAAAGTATGCTATCATATATAATAAACTTTAACGAAAATACAGTTATCAGGAGGTAGCATATGATGAATCCGGCTTCCATCATGAAAATCATGAATGCGAAAAATAAATTTACCGAAAACCACCCGAAATTTGCGGCGTTTTTAAATACAGTTTTTTCCAGAGAGATTACAGAGGGAACGATTATTGAGATTACTGTGACAAGACCGGGCGAAGAGGCACTGACCACCAACATGAAGGTGAAACAGTCAGACCTTGACCTTTTGAATGAATTAAAAGACCTTGCAAAATAGAAAGGAGAAAACAATATGCAGAGTACAGCGCTTGGAAAGAGAATTTCCTGGAAAAAATGCGGAAACCGCGTTTTGATTCAGTTTGAAAAAGGAGAGGGAACGATTGAAATCCTTCGGAACGATATCATAAATGTATTTGTTCCCTATGAGACAAAGGAGCACCGCTCCAAGGCGATTGAAGGAAAGAAAACAGTTCCGACAGAGTATACCGTAACAGAGGAAGGTGACGCACTTGTCATTTCAACGGACGCACTGACTGCAAAAGTGTATGACAACCTTCTGATTGATTTTTATAAGGCAGACGGCACTCTTTTATGCGCAGATTACCGCGGAAAACGTACCGTGGGCGATGCCATTGACGAAGAGTACTTAGAGATGCTTCGCGCAGAGGGACATGATGTGTCGGACATGAGCAGCAGAGATCACCGGATTCAGGTGGTAAAGGCGATGGACGGCGACGAGAAGTTCTACGGACTTGGCGATAAGACCGGATTTTTAAATAAGCGCGATTACGAGTATGAGAACTGGAACTCCGATATTCCGCAGGCGCACAATGAAGATTACCGTGCCCTTTACAAGTCCATTCCGTTTTTAATCACCTTAAAGAAACAGGGTGTTTTCGGAATGTTCTTTGACAATACCTACAAGTCTTATGTCAACCTTGGAAAAGAAAACCAGAACTATTATTTCTACGGTGTGGAAAACGGAAATCTGGATTATTATTTTATCGTCGGAGATAAAATGACTGACGTAGTATCCGGATATACCTATCTGACCGGCACAACACCGATGCCGCAGAGATGGACGCTCGGCTATCACCAGTCCCGCTGGGGCTATGAAAACGCCGATGATATCCGTGACGTCGCAGAGCATTACAGAAATCTGCAGATTCCGTGTGATACGATTCATTTTGACATTGATTATATGGACGGTTACCGTGTCTTTACCTGGAATGAAGAGGCATTCGGAGCGCCGGGAGAGATTATCAAAGAAATCGGAAAGTCCGGCTATCATGCAGTTACCATTATTGACCCGGGTGTAAAGCTTGATGAAGGTTATTACATGTACGATGAGGGAATCGCCGGCGGATATTTTGCAAAGGATAAAGACGGACAGGTTTACGTCAATGAAGTATGGCCGGGAGAAGCGGTTTACCCGGATTATGGAAATCCGAAAACAAGAAAGTGGTGGGCAGAAAAACAGAAATACCTGACCGGTTTGGGCGTTTCCGGCGTGTGGAACGACATGAACGAGCCGGCAAGCTTCCGTGGAGAACTGCCACTCGATGTAGCTTTTACGGATGAAGACCGTCCGATAACCCATGCCGAAATGCACAATATTTACGGACATCTGATGGCAAAGGCAACTTATGAGGGATTAAAGGCTGCAAACGGCAGAAGACCGTTTGTCATTACAAGAGCCTGCTATGCAGGAAGCCAGAAATATTCGACCGTCTGGACCGGAGATAACCAGAGCCTCTGGTCCCATCTTCAGATGGCGATTCCGCAGTTATGTAACCTTGGTATGAGTGGAATTGCATTTGCGGGAACCGATATCGGAGGATTTGGCGCAGACTGTACCGGGGAACTTTTATGCCGCTGGGTGGAAATGGCAGCATTTGCACCGCTTTGCCGCAATCATTCCTCCAAGGGAAGCAAGCGTCAGGAGCCGTGGCGTTTTGGGGATACCTCCATCGCTATCCATAAAAAATTTATCGAGCTTCGATACCGTCTGCTTCCGTATTTGTATGATTTGTTCCATGTGTGCGAGGAGACCGGACTTCCGATTCTCCGTCCATTAGTACTGCATTATCAGGACGATAAAGAAACCTGGAATTTAAACGGAGAATTTCTTGTCGGAGAAAATCTTTTAGTAGCACCTGTTACCGAGCAGGGAGCAACCAAAAAGATGGTTTATCTGCCGGAAGGAATCTGGTATGATTTTGAGACAAGAAAACGCTATGAAGGAAAACAGTATTATCTTGTAGATGCACCGCTGGATGTCTGCCCGATGTTTGTAAAGGAGGGCACAATTCTTCCGACTTATGAGGTACGGCAGGCAGTCGGAGAAGAGCCGTATGATACCTTAAAACTTCTGGTATTTCCGGGAGAGGGCACATACGAGCACTATCAGGACAACGGATGTGATTTTGCATATCAGGACGGTGCCTACAATCTGTACCGTTTTACGTCAAAAGCCGATGGCACGGTAGAAACCAAAATGCTTCATGAGGGTTATGCTCCATATAAGAAAATTGAGACCATTTAAAGAAATGATATAGTGGAAGAGGTCTGGTTGCACTTTTTATTCTTTCAGGCATATGATATAGTGAAGTTATCTATAGGGAGTATAGAGTGGACTATAATCAGGAACAATTTTTCCGTATGCAGCAAAGCGGTTTGCAGCAAAATGCTCTGCCGAAGATGCCGTTTTATATGAGCTATCCGATGCAGAACCTGTATCTGACGGAAATGGAATATGAAAAAGATATTGAGCGCATGAAGGATTTATATCCGAAGGAAGCGAAACGCATTCTCGAATATGTGGAAGACGAATGTGACAAGATGGAATATGAGGGAAGCCTTATGTTCGACGAATATCCGGATAGACTGATGGTGGAGATGGTTGTAAACCGGATTTACGATAATATGCAAAGTGAAGATTCTGTAACAACGGAAGAATATTCAGGTAAAAAGGACAGACGGCCGCCGGGACCGGGGATGCCGCCACCACCGCCACCGCGGGACGACCCGATGAGAAGCCTTATCGGAGTTATTTTAAACAATGAAATGTACCGGAGACGGTGTCGTCACCGCCGTTGCAGACGCTGGTGGTAGGAACGGTAAGAAAAATACCTGTAGAAATGTATCATATGGGCGCCGCCGCGACAGAGATGTAAAAATCTTTGATGCGGCGGCATCTTTCAGACGTGCAGGGACACGCAATACAGAAAAAAGGAGGACATGATGTGCGAAAGGGATTAGTCAAGGCAGTTGTGCTGTTGTCTGTTTTTGTGCTGTCACTCATCTGCTTTGGCAGACTGGCAAATCATACGAATGAAGACCTTACGACAGAGATGGCGGATGCAACGCTGCCGGTGCTGTCGTTATATACACAGGGAAGGGAAATCAATGAGCTTCACGGCTATGTGTCCGAGATGGATGCTTCCTATATGCGTGATACAATTACACCGATAGGAGAAGACAGAATCCTTCCGATTACAATACAGACCTATCAGACGAATGTTGATACCATTTCTTACGAAATCAGAAGCCTTGATGCCAAACGTCTGATTGCGAATGCGCAGATGGATGCAACGGAGGAGAAAAAGGGCAGAATTGAAGCGAATCTGCAGATTCAGAATTTGCTGACGGAAGGGGAAGAATACCTTCTGATTATCAAGTTGTCAAATAAAGATACGGATGTTTATTATTATACCCGTATTATAGAGGCTGCGGACAGTCATGTAGATGAATGTCTGGCGTTTGTGCAGAACTTTCATGACAGCACATTTGACGCAGAAAAATTAGACGGGCTGTCAACTTACATGGAGCAGACAACCGCGGATAATGATACATTGCATACGGTTTCCCTTAATTCCAGCTTAAAACAGATTGGCTGGGCACAGTTTGAACCGAAAAAACTGACAGATCCGGTGGTGTCCGTCAAGGAGATTACCGATACGTATACAGTTGTAGTCCTTGATTATGTTGTGACAGGTGTCGGGGAGGAAGGACAGAGCGAGTATTATAATATAGAAGAATATTATCGGGTGCGTTACGCTTCCGGACAGATGTATCTGCTCAATTTTGAGCGCACGATGGACGAAATCTTCCGTGGTGAGAACAACAGTTTTTCCGGAAATTCGGTGTGGCTTGGAATTCGCGCAGAGGATGTCGACTATAAGACCAACGAGGCTGGAAACATCGTTACCTTTGTACAGGAAGGGGAACTGTGGTGTTACAACGTGCAGGAAAATACGCTTTCCAAGGTATTCAGCTTTCTGGGATATGAGGGCGTGGACACCAGGGAAAATTATGGTGAGCATGAGATTAAGACCGTCCGGATTGATGAAGCGGGAAGTGTGGATTATATCGTTTACGGTTACATGAACCGCGGCATTCATGAAGGACAGGTAGGAATTGCCATTTATCACTATGACAGCGTTGCAAATACCAACGAAGAACTCGTTTTTGTTCCGTCAGACCGTTCCTACGAGGTTATGAAGTCCGAACTGGGACAGCTGATGTATGTAAATGAGGGCGGAACCTTCTATCTGATGGTGGATGGAACGGTATATGGAATTGATACGAATACACTTGAAACAAGAGAACTAATCCGGGGACTTGAGAGTGGAAATTTTGCAGTGTCTGATTCAAACCGTTATGTTGCCTGGACAGATGGAACCGGAAAAGCGGAGACGATTCATGTCATGGATTTGGGAGATGAGAGTACCTTTGAAGTGGTAGAGAGCAGCACAGAGAGCTTAAAGCCGCTTGGATTTATGGGGGAAGATTTCGTATACGGTGTTGTGGAAAATACAGATATTTACCAGGATATGGCAGGAAATGAAATTTATCCGATGTGTCAGGTCAAGATTATTGATACAGCATCAAAAGAGCATGAGGAATTAAAAGTATATGAAAAAAGCGGATATTTTGTGTCTGGAATCGAGATTGAAGGATATACGATGTATTTAAACCGCATACAATACAACGGAACAGCTTATGTGGATGCGGAACAGGATATGATTATGAACCGGGAGGGGGACACCGGGAAAGTAGTGAGCGTAGATACTACAAGTTCGGAACGTAAGGAGCGGATGGTAGAACTTGTGCTGTCTCAGAATGTAAATAAAAAGGCACCGAAACTTCTGACTCCGAAAGAGACCATCTTAGAAGAGAGCAGGAATGTGACGTTAAAGGACGAGGATACAACGGAACGTTTCTATGTATATGTAAAAGGGGATGTACTGCTTTCAACGGAACGTGTTGCGGATGCGATTCTAAAGGCGAATGAGAATATGGGTGTGGTAGTGGATGACAGCCAGAATTATATCTGGAAGCGCTCAAGAAGCAGTGCTATGGCAATATCAGATGAGATTGTTGTAGGAACAGAGGATGAGGGCGCAGGAAGTATTGCACAATGTATCAATGCAATGCTTGAATCCAAAGAAATCAACATCAGTGTAAGTGCATTAATCGACGGCGGAGAGACACCAAAGGATATTTTAAAGAATACCATGAAGGATGTGCAGGTGCTTGATCTGACCGGATGCACCGTCGATGAGGTCTTATATTATGTGAGCTGTGGCAGTCCGGTATTTGCCATGACAGCAAGCAACGAGGCGGTTCTTGTGGTTGGATATGATGCATCGAATATCACGGTGTTTGACCCGGCAATCGGTAAAACGAGAAAACAGGAAACGGAAGAAGCCGATTTAGTTTTCTCGGAAGCTGGAAACGTTTTCTTTACTTATCTGGATTAAAAAGAACAGGAAACGGCATGAAAAAATGCCTAAAAAAACAGAACGCAAATGCAAAACTTTGTTGAGGTTTCACGGATTTTTGGCAGATGTATTGCAAATTGTGGCGGTATGGGGTATATTTTGAGAAGTACTTGAAAGAGGATGAGGAAGGAAAAATGAGTAGAAAAGAAGTAGTGATATCAGACGTTTCTGAAGAACACGATAATCCGATTGCTGAACTTGTTCAGGTGGCTTGTAGATTCGACAGTGAAATCACATTAGAGAGTGATAACCGCAGAATCAACGCAAAGAGTATTATGGGAATTATGGCCTTCAATCCTTCCAAGGGCATGAAGGTGAACATCGTGGCGGAAGGAAATGACGAACGGGAAGCATTAGTTGCAATGGAGAAATTTTTAGTGTGTGAGTAAAAATCAGGAGGGGACTCATATGGAAAAGAAATCAACAAAGCCAAACGTAAGTACCGTGACAAAGAATGTTGCTGCGAAAGCAGCAGAACCTGTAAAAGCAGCAGAGCCTGTAAAAGCAGCAGAACCTGTAAAGGCAGTTGAACCTGTAAAAGCAGCGGAAACAAAGGCAGTTGTCGAGAAGAAAGCCGAGGAGATTGCTGCAGGGGTTACAGAAGTAAAGAAAGCAGCAGGCAGAGTAAAGGAAAAGGCAACAAAGAAGACAAGAGCGGCTAAGGCAGCAAAAGCAGCATTAAAGCCGGAAATTTTTGTTCAGTTCCAGGATAAAGAAGGCATCGTGGAAGAGGCAGTGGAGAAGGCAAAAGCACAGTTTGTTGCAGAAGGACACAGAGAGTCTTCCATTAAGTCACTTCGTGTATACTTAAAACCGGAGGATGGAGCTGCATACTATGTTATCAATGACAAAATTGCAGGAAGAGTAGATTTATTCTAAGCTACATATTTATTTCATACAAAAAAAGGCTGCGCACCAGGAAATGAGTGCGCAGCCTTTTTTTTGTATGTGCGCCTTGCGGCGCACATTTTAAGTCAGCTTTTATTAAGAAAGTTCACCTGCTTTGTAGCGGGATACAAGTTTCTGAATTCTGTCATATGGATTTAATAAGTCGCTGATGGAGCTGTCATGATTTAACGTATCAATAATATAGGCAATGTACTTGCTCATATCGCAATTGATGTAGTAAGGTCTGGATAAAAGCTCCGGAGTCTGGTAAGTCAGGTTGGTCGTTACGACTTTGTAAATGATACCTTCCTCTACTGCCTTGTCAAACTTCTCAAGACCGTTGGTGAAAAGACCGAAGGTTGCAACGACAAAGATACGGTTCGCTTTCCGTTTCTTAAGCTCAGTTGCTACATCAATCATGCTCTCACCGGAGGAAATCATATCATCAATAATGATAACATCTTTTCCTTCTACAGAAGAACCAAGGAATTCATGTGCAACAATCGGGTTACGACCATCTACAATCTTACTGTAATCTCTGCGTTTGTAGAACATACCCATATCAAGACCAAGAACGTTTGCAAGGTAAACGGCACGGTTTGTACCACCTTCGTCCGGGCTGATAACCATCATATGGTCATTGTCAATCTGCAAATCTTTTACAGTGCGGCAGATGCCCTTGATAAACTGGTAAGCCGGCTGTACGGTCTCGAATCCTTTTAACGGGATTGCATTCTGAACACGCGGGTCGTGTGCATCGAATGTAATAATGTTATCAACGCCCATAGCAGTAAGTTCCTGAAGAGCCAGTGCACAGTCTAAGGATTCACGGGCAGTACGCTTGTGCTGGCGGCTTTCGTACAGGAATGGAATGATTGCGGTGATACGGCGTGCTTTTCCGCCTACAGCAGCGATAATACGCTTTAAGTCTGCGTAGTGGTCATCCGGGGACATATGGTTTTCGTGACCGCAGACAGAATAGGTCAGGCTGTAGTTTGTGACATCTACCATAAGATAGAGGTCATAACCTCGTACCGACTCCTTAATGACACCTTTTGCCTCTCCTGTACCGAAACGGGGAATGTCGGTGGAGATGATATAGGAATCACGGTGGTAGCCTTTGAATGCAGGGTCTTCAATGTGCTTAATCTGGCGTGTTGCTCTCCAGCCGGCCAGATATTTGTCGACCTTGGTTCCTAACTCAAGACAGCTCTTTAAGGGAATGAGTCCGAGTGTGCCGTCAGGCATGGTTTCTAAGTTTCTTTCATCGTTTGGCATGAATGGGTTCCTCCATAAAATGATATATATTCAATAGATTACTCTAGTGAATGCTTTTTGCCGGCATGGTTTTCTTTAAAATGCGGATGTCCGCACCAAAAAGTTTGATAAGTGTGTACTTGCTGGTAATGCGGGAGAGCACACGCTCCGAATAGAGATCTGCAATCTGGTTTAATCCAAGATTTGTAGAAATAATCGTGGACTTGTTTCGCAGAATCCGTTCATTTAAGCATAAGAACAGCTGTGAAGTGGTAAAGGAGTTGGAAAACTCCGTTCCCAGATCATCAATAATCAGTAAATCACAGTCAAAAATATTGCGGTGTGCAATGAGGGCATCCTCGTCCTTGTCAAACACACCCTTGCTTAATATATCAAATAATTGAAACGCCGTAAAGTAAATTACAGAATGTCCTTCATCCATCAGTTCCTTTGCAATGCAGTTGGAAAGAAAGGTCTTTCCAATCCCGGTGTTTCCGTAGAAACAAAGGTTGGCGGCTTCCCCACCCTTATTAAACCCGGAAATAAAAGCACGGCATTTGTCGTAAGCACTTTTGGCGGCATCGAGAGAGGAAAGGCCGGTTGCGGAATCCTTTACCTCGTCGGAATAATAGTCGAAGGAAAAATGGTCAAAATTTTCGTTTGTAAGAATATCTTTTAAGTTTGATTGTGTATAAACTAAGTCAATGGCTGCCTGTTTAAAACAATGACAGCGCTTCTGACCGATATATCCGGTGTCTTTGCAGTCCTTACAGGTGTAGACCGGTTCGAAAAAATCCGCCGGGAAGCCGGCTTTGGTTAAAAGGTCTTCTTTTTCTGCATGGAAAGCGGCAATCTGCTGCTTTAAGGCAGAGAGTGCTTCCTTATCACCGTCTAGGAGTTTTGCAGCCTGGGCGACAGAGCAGGAAGCGATGGCGTCATCGATTTCTTTAAGCCGTGGAATCTTGCGGTAAGCTTCTTTGGCACGCAGCTCGGTAATCCTCTGGTTGCGGAGCTGTCTGGCGTTATATTCCCGTATCAGTTCGCCATATTGTGAATTATTAAGCGGCATGAATCAGATCCTCCCAAATCATCGGCTTCCGGTAGAAAGCAGCATACGCTCCATTTCGTTGTAATCGTAAGAACGCTGTTCGAAATTGTTGAATTTATTTTTGGCTGTTGTGTTTGCAGAAGCAGCATTCGCGGTGGAAGAAGGCTTTTTGCGGCTCTGGAACTCAGCGTCTAAGCGGGCAATATCAGCCGGGCTTTTGACATCTTTTTTCAGCCAGTTCGTGAGGATGGAATCCGTATACTCGAAGCTTGGCTGGTGCGTTGCCTGAATGGTGCGCTGGCAGGCTTCGGAGATAAGCTCAGAGGAAAAACCGTAGGTGTTTTTCCACTTATCAATAAATGCGGTCTCGGCAGGGACCAGATTGCGTCCGGTAATGCCCAGTGCTCTCATGACGGTAAAATAAGTCTGGTTGTGCAGGTTTGATGCCTGTTTTGCCTGTTCTACAGAAGTAATACCATCCTCTGCCCAGCGAAGAGCAACCTTTTCTATGTAACGGATGCTGGTATGTCCCTTACTTACACAGTATTCTACCAGATATTCGATTAAATCCGTGGAAAAACCAAGTCCGTCATAAAAATATAAAATCGTATCCGTATCAGTTGGGGTTAAAGTCCTGCCAAGATAACGCTCTGTGATAAAGAGCAGCTCGGTCGCATCCTCACTCTGGGTAAAGGCGAGAATATCGTCGGCGGTGTAGCTCTTGCGTGCCGGAGCGGCATCGTCTGCTTCCGGTTCCATCACAGCTTCCTCCGGTCTGGCATCCGCTGTGACAGCCGTGCTGTCTGTAGGAACATCTTTTGTGGCAGATGGCACGGAGTCTAAAAGATAGACACCGGTCAGGTTGTTCTGGCTGTCGTATTCCAGACGCAGAAGGTGCATGCGCTCCCAGTAGCTTAACGCACGTCGGATATCCTTCTCTGTATGCTCGAAACGGTCTGCAATGGAGGAAATCGAGAAGGCTGCTTCAGGTGCGTTCATCAGGCGCAGCAGATACAGGTAAATTTTCACGAATTCTCCGTTAGCATCTGTCATATATTCATCAATGAAAATATTGGAAACGCTGGTGGCGGAGGTGGTACTGTCACTGTGCAGCGTAATTTTTCCCATAAATTGAAAACCTCTTTCCTTTTCTAACTGCCCCAAATTATAGCACAGGAATTGCGAAAAGAGAAGTACAAATTCTTTCCAAACCCAGCAAAATCAAGGGTTGACAAAATTGTGGATAATGTGGATAAAATTGTGGTTTATTTTTTAAATCAAAACGGAATTCAGCAGAAAACGGTTTCTGAAGAGTTATTTCCGGTGAAATTGCCATTGTGGAAAAAGGTATGTTATGTAAACAAGAAAATCCACATTCAAAAGTTGAAGTTTTCCCCAATTGAATGTGGATAATGTGGATAAGTTAGTGGATTAATAAGTCTTCCCCAACATTTACGATATCTCCGGCACCCATAGTTATCAACAGGTCTCCGTTCATACATTTTTTTGATAAAAATTGTTCAATTTCGTCGAAATTAGGAAAATAGTAGCATTCTGTGCCGTTTTCTTTAAGCTTTTCGAGTAAATCCTTAGAAGAAATTCCGTAGGTATTCTTCTCACGCGCTGCATAAATGTCGGCGAGAACAACGACATCTGCCGCAGAAAGGACTCTGGCGAAGTCATCCAGAAAAGCCTTCGTGCGGGAATAGGTATGCGGCTGGAACGCAAGAATAAGGCGCTTATGTGGATAATTGGCAGCAGCGGTTAAGGTTGCGGCAATCTCGGTCGGATGGTGTGCATAATCATCGATGACAGTGACACCGTCAAAGCTGCCCTTATGCTGGAATCTGCGGTCAGCGCCTCCGAAGGCAAGAAGTCCGGCGGCAATTGCTTCCTTGGAAATGCCAAGCTCAAGGCAAAGCGCAATCGCTGCCAGTGCGTTGCAGACATTGTGCATTCCCGGAATATTTAAGGTGACGGTTAAAAGCTTTGTATTACCCTGCATTGCTGTGAAGGTTGCACATGCTTTTTCATTAAAGGAAATATCTGCCGGATGAAATTCACAGTGCTCGGAGAGACCGAAGGTGTGAACCTCCTGTGTGAGTCCTGCGGTGAGTTCCTCACAGTTTTCAATGTCGCCGTTGACAAGAATCATTCCGTCCGGTTTGGTGTTGGATGCAAAATGATGGAATGAATTGCGGACATCCTGAATATCTTTAAAGAAGTCGAGATGCTCTGCTTCCACATTTAAGATAATGCTGTACTTTGGATAAAAATGCAGAAAACTGTTGGTGTATTCACATGCTTCCGCTACAAAATAGGAGGATTTTCCAACACGGAGATTTCCGTTAATGGCTTTTAAAATTCCGCCGACGGTAATCGTAGGGTCACATGCTGCGGTCAGAAGAATCTGGCTGATCATGGAAGTTGTCGTGGTCTTTCCGTGTGTGCCGGCAACCGCGATGGAATTGCGGTAATTGTCCATAATCTGTCCTAAGAGTTCTGCACGGCTTAACATTGGAAGACCAAGTTCCTTGGCACGGACAAACTCCGGGTTATCCTGGGCAATTGCTGCGGTATAAACAACAAGCTGTACGCCATCTGTGATATTTTCGGCACGCTGGCCATAAAAAACGGTGACGCCAAGCTCTGACAAATGCTTTGTGAGTTCGGATTCTTTTGCATCGGAGCCGGAAATGGTGAAATGTTCTTTTAAAAGAATTTCTGCGAGACCGCTCATACTGATGCCGCCGATTCCGATGAAGTGAATATGTATGGGTTCATGAAAATTAATGGTATACATGATAATTACCTGCCTGTCTGTCTGTTTTACTGTTTCCAAAGCTAATTATAACCTTATATTATTAATTTGCAAATTGTTTTGGGAGAAAATCTTTTCGACAGAAATCGGAAAGTGATGTCAGGGCATAGGAAATTAATACCGGACTTTGTGTGAAATGTCAAAAAAAAGTAAAAACAATAAAAAAAATTGTGAATAATGATATACACAAACAAAAGAATGTGATACAATTTAACTATGAGGGGAGTAGCTCAGACTAGAAATGACGAGAGGTGATTGACGTGATTCGTAAAGAAATGATTGCAATGTTACTGGCTGGTGGACAGGGAAGCCGCCTCGGTGTGCTTACCGCAAAGGTTGCCAAGCCTGCAGTTGCTTTCGGCGGAAAGTATCGTATTATTGATTTCCCGCTCAGCAATTGCATCAATTCCGGTATCGACACGGTTGGCGTATTGACACAGTATCAGCCACTTCGGCTGAACAGCCATATCGGAATTGGTATTCCATGGGATCTTGACCGGAATAATGGAGGTGTGACGGTTCTTCCGCCATACGAGAAGAGTGATAACAGCGAATGGTATAGTGGAACCGCAAATGCAATTTTCCAGAATATGCGTTATATGGAGACTTATGAGCCGGAGTATGTGCTGATTTTATCAGGAGATCACATTTACAAGATGGATTATGAAGTCATGCTTGATTTCCATAAGGAGAACAATGCGGATGTGACAATTGCCACAATGCCGGTTCCGATGGAAGAAGCAAGCCGTTTTGGAATTGTGATTGCAGATGAGAATAAGAAAATCATGGAGTTTGAGGAGAAACCGGAGCATCCGAGAAGCAACCTTGCATCCATGGGTATTTACATATTCAGCTGGAAGGTCTTAAAAGAAGCACTTTATGCGATGAAAGACCAGAGCGGCTGTGATTTCGGAAAACATATTATCCCATATTGCCATGAGAACAAGAAGCGGCTGTTTGCCTATGAGTTTAACGGTTACTGGAAGGACGTAGGAACCCTTGGTTCTTATTGGGAAGCCAATATGGAGCTGATTGACCTGATTCCGGAATTTAACCTTTATGAGGAATACTGGAAGATTTATACCAAGAGTGAGATTATCGAGCCACAGTATCTTTCCGCAGATTCCGTTGTGGAGCGTAGTATTGTAGGAGAGGGCTCTGAGATATATGGCCAGATTTACAATTCTGTGATTGGACCTGGTGTTACGGTTGGAAGAGGAACGGTCATCCGTGATTCCATCATTATGAAAGGCACCACACTCGGCGAGAACACGACGGTGGATAAGGCAATTATCGCAGAGAATTGTCAGATTGGTTCCGATGTGCATCTTGGAGTCGGCGAGGAGGCACCGAACAAGCTCAATGCCAGCATTTATGCCTTTGGTCTTGCAACAATCGGTGAGGATTCCGTGATACCGGACCATGTTTCAGTTGGCAAGAACACAGCAATTTCCGGCGTGACGGATAAAGAAGATTACCCGAATGGAATTCTTGAAAGCGGTGAAGTAATCATTAAGGCAGGTGACTCAGTATGAAGGCAATAGGAATTATTTTAGCTGGCGGAAATAACAGCCGCATGCAGGAATTATCCAATAAGAGAGCGATTGCAGCGATGCCGGTAGGCGGAAGCTTCCGGTGTATTGACTTTGCATTAAGCAACATGAGCAATTCCCACATTCAGACGGTAGCGGTGCTCACACAGTACAGTGCACGTTCCCTGAATGAACATTTAAGTTCCTCCAAGTGGTGGGATTTTGGAAGAAAACAGGGTGGACTGTTTGTTTTCAATCCGACTGTGACGGTGGACAACAGCTGGTGGTATCGTGGTACGGCGGATGCCATGTACCAGAATATCAACTTTTTAAAGAAACGTCATGAACCTTACGTCATCATCACCAGTGGTGACTGTGTATACAAGATTGATTACAACAAGGTGCTTGATTACCATATGGAGAAGAAGGCAGATATTACCGTAGTCTGCAAGGATATGGCTCCGGATGTGGATGTAAGCCGTTTTGGTGTGGTCAAGATGAACGAGGATGCCCGGATTATCGAATTTGAAGAGAAGCCGATGGTATCCCAGTCCAATACGATTTCCACCGGAATCTATGTCGTGCGGAGAAGACAGTTAATCGAGATGCTTGAGCGCAGTGCGGAGGAAGGACGCTGGGACTTTGTTACCGATATTCTGATCCGCTACAAGAACATGAAGCGCATCTATGGTTATAAGATGAAGGAATACTGGAGCAACATTGCGACAGTAGATTCTTATTATCAGACAAATATGGATTTCTTAAAGCCGGAAGTGCGCAAGTACTTCAGCGCAGAACCAAAAATCTATTCCAAAGTGGATGATTTGCCGCCGGCAAAATACAACACCGGGTCGGATGTGCGCAACAGTCTGATCTCCAGTGGATGTATCATCAACAGCAAGGTGGAAAATTCCATTCTGTTTAAGAAGGTTTTTGTTGGAAAGAACTGCGTGATTAAGAATTCGATTATTCTTAACGATGTCTATATTGGGGACAACACGCATATTGAAAACTGTATCGTGGAGAGCCGTGATACGCTCAAAGCCAATACGTATTATTGCGGAGACAATGGAATCAAGATTGTCTACGAGAACAATGACCGGTACGTTTTATAGGACACAGGTATCTACTATATTATAAGGGACAGAGCAACGAAGGGGGACATGAGATATGCAGATTACGGATGTGAGAATCAGAAAAGTAGAAAAAGAAGGCAAGATGAAGGCAGTGGTATCGATTACGATTGATGAGGAATTTGTTGTTCACGATATCAAGGTGATAGAAGGGGAAAAGGGATTGTTTATTGCAATGCCAAGCCGTAAGGCAGCAGATGGGGAATACCGTGACATTGCACATCCAATCAATTCCGACACCAGAGACCGGATTCAGAAACTGATTCTTGAAAAATATCAGGAGATGCTTGATTCTGAGGCATAAGTTTCCGTTGCATTTAAACAGGTACAGCAGTTTGGGATTCAGAAAGCAGAATGTTTTCTGAATCCCATTTTACTTTGTGCAAAAAAGACTTGTAAATTCTAGAAAGTTTTGTAAAATGTAACATTAGAGTAATTGCGCGAAACGGGAGGAAGACAGATGGAACAGTTAAAAGCGGTAATCCTTGCAGCCGGAAAAGGAACACGAATGAAATCAGATTTGCCGAAAGTAGTACATACCATTGAGGGAAAATGTCTGGTGGACTATGTCATTGATGCGGCAATTGAGGCTGGGGCGGATGATATCTGCCTTGTTCTCGGCTATAAATATGAAGTGGTAAGAGAGTCCATGTTGCACAAAGATGTGCGCTATGTATTGCAGGAACAGCAGCTTGGAACCGGTCACGCGGTAAAATGTGCAAAAGATTTTTTAGGCGATGAGGGACAGACGCTGATTCTTTTTGGTGATACGCCGTTAATTACGGCAGCTACCTTAAAGCGGTTAAAAGAGTATCATGAAAAGAAAAAGAATACGGTGACGGTACTTTCTGCGATGATAGAAGACCCGACCGGATATGGAAGAATCATAAGGGATGCGGACGGCAATTTTGTCAGGAGCGTGGAGCATAAGGATGCAAATGAGGCAGAGTTACAGTCTAAGGAGATTAATTCCGGAATGTATATTTTTGAGACAAAAGAACTGCGGGAAGCGTTAGAGAAAATTCAGCCGAACAATGCACAGGGCGAATATTATCTGCCGGATACGCTCACAATCATAAAGGACAAAGGACTTCGTGTGGATGCATTTGCACTCGATGACCCGGAGGATATTACCGGGGTTAATGACCAGGAGCAGTTAAAGTCAGCCGGTATTGTAATCAGACGCAGAAAGGCGAGAGAAAAATGATTCTGATAGTAGGTCTCGGAAATCCGGGAAAGCAGTACGAGCATACCAGACATAATGTTGGATTTGATGTCATAGACGTGATGGCAGACAAATATAATATCAGTGTCACGGAGAAAAAACACAAGGCGCTCTGTGGCAAGGGCATCATAGAGGGACAGAAGGTCGTGCTTGCAAAACCGCAGACGTTTATGAACTTAAGCGGGGAAAGCGTGGCAGAGCTTTTAAATTTTTATAAATCGGATCCAGAAACGGAACTTATTGTTATATTTGATGATATCAGCCTGGCACCGGGAAATATCCGTGTGCGCAAAAAAGGAAGCGCCGGCGGACATAACGGAATCAAGAATATCATTGCAATGACGGGAACCCAGAATTTTATGCGCATCAAAGTCGGAGTCGGGGAAAAACCGGCGGGATGGGACCTTGCCGACCATGTGCTCGGACATTTTGACGCGGCTGACCGCAAACTTGTGGAGAGCGCCATGGAGGACGCCATGGGTGCAGCAATCCTGATGATGCAGGGAGAAGCGGATAAGGCAATGAATGATTATAATCGAAAAAAGCAGGAGGACTAGGTGGAAACATTTCGGAAACCTTTAGCAGAGCTGAAGGAATTTGAAGAGCTTGAGCACGCATTGCAGACTCTTACGGGCGTCGTACAGCTTGCCGGCTGTATCGATGCCGCAAAACCGCATATCATGTACAGTTGTAACAATGGTTCTGGCAGCAGAATCATTGTTACTTTTCATGAACAGAAAGCAAGGGAACTGTGCGAAGAGTACAGGTTCTTTGACCCAAACGCGGTCTATTATCCGGCAAAAGATATTCTTTTTTATCAGTCGGATATCCGCGGCAATGTTATGACGGCAGAACGGATAAATGCGCTTAAAATGCTTGCAGAGGAGAAAAACTGTACCATTATAACTACATTCGACGCACTCATGAACCCGATGCCGGAACCGGAAAAATTTATCCAGTCGGTGATTCCAATTGCAGTGGGAGATGTGATATCCTTAGAAGAATTGTCCGCGCAGCTTGCAGCATTAGGGTATGAAAAAAATTACCAGGCGCAGACGATGGGAGAATTTTCGGTGCGCGGTGGAATTGTAGATATTTTTCCACTGACGGAGGACAATCCGTACCGCATTGAACTCTGGGGAGATGAGGTGGATTCCATCCGTTCTTTTGATGCGGAAAGTCAGCGTTCCATTGAAAATCTCGAAAAAGTGTCCATTTATCCGGCGTGCGAGCTGGTGCTGACCAAAGAGGAACGGGAAGCCGGAATTGCACGCATTTTAAAAGAAGCGGAAGCGGTTTCTGCAAAATTGCGCAAAGAGATGAAGACCGAGGAGGCGTACCGGGTGAAATCCGCAGCCGGGCAGCTTGCGGAGGAGGCAGGCGAGCTTGCCATAAATGCCGGACTGGATGCCTATTTGTCTTATTTTTGTGAGAAACGGGTGTCGCTTCTTGATTATTTTGACAAAGAACAGACGATTATTTTTCTGGATGAGGCGGCACGCTCGATTGAGCGCGGAACTTCCACGGAGACGGAATTTTCGGAGAGCATGAAACAGCGGCTTGAGAAGGGCTATATTCTTCCGGGACAGATGCGGGAGCTGTTCTCCTGCGCAGAAATTCTTGCAAAGATAGAAGAACGCAAATGCGTGGCGCTTGTCGCACTGGATATGAGAAATAAATATCTGGATTTGAAGCTGCGCCTTAGCATGGAAACGCGGACTGTAAATCCCTACAACAATAGTTTTGAACTTCTCGTGCATGATTTGGAACGCTATAAGAAAAATGGGTTCCGGGTGGTGCTGCTTTCCGGCTCTAAGACGAGGGCGAAACGTCTTTCTGAGGATTTGATGGGAGAGGGGTTAAGCGCTTTTTATTCAGAAGATTTTGACCATGAGGTAAAGCCCGGCGAAATCATGGTGGGATATGGCAAACTGAAAAAAGGGTTTGAGTATCCGATGATTAAGTTCGTCGTGATATCCGAGAGTGATATTTTCGGCGGAGAAAAGAAGAAAAAGAAACACCGCAGGCTTTACGAAGGAGAAAAGATTGCCAGCTTTACCGATTTGAATATCGGAGATTATGTGGTGCATGAGAATCATGGACTTGGCATTTACCGCGGAATCGAAAAGATTGAGGTTGATAAGACGGTCAAGGATTATATCAAGATTGAATATGCCGGGGGCGGAAATCTGTATATCCTTGCGACACAGTTAGAGCTGATTCAAAAATATGCCGGAGCGGATGCGAAAAAGCCGAAGCTAAATAAATTAGGCGGGCAGGAATGGAATAAGACCAAGACCAGAGTGCGCGGTGCGGTAAAAGAGATTGCCGGGGAACTGGTAGAACTTTATGCGGCGCGTCAGAGCAAGAGTGGGTTTGTATACGGACCGGATACGGTATGGCAGAGGGAATTTGAAGAAATGTTCCCGTTTGAGGAGACAGAGGACCAGGAGCTTGCCATTGAAGCGACCAAGAAGGATATGGAAAGCACCAAGATTATGGACCGTCTGATTTGCGGTGACGTGGGCTACGGAAAGACGGAGATTGCAATCCGTGCGGCATTTAAGGCAGTGCAGGATGGCAAGCAGGTGGCATTTTTAGTGCCGACAACGATTCTCGCGCAGCAGCACTATAACAATTTTGCACAGCGCATGAAGGATTTTCCGGTAAATGTAGACCTTTTATGCCGTTTCAGAAGCAGTGCGGAGCAGAAAAAGACGATTGAAGGCTTGAAAAAAGGCAGCGTGGACATCATTATCGGCACGCACCGGCTGCTGTCAAAAGATGTGGTATACAAAGATTTGGGGCTTTTAATGATTGACGAGGAGCAGCGTTTTGGCGTCACGCACAAGGAAAAAATCAAGCAGCTCAAAAAGGATGTGGATGTGCTGACCCTTACGGCAACACCGATTCCGAGAACACTGGCCATCATCCTCTACGGCGATCTTGATATCTCTGTTATTGATGAACTTCCGGCTAATCGACTTCCTATTAAAAATTGTGTGGTAGATACCAGTTATCGAAATACTGCGTATGCGTTTATGAAAAAACAGATTGCAGAAGGCAGGCAATGCTATGTGATCTGTCCTATGGTAGAAGAAAGCGAGAGCATGGAAGCGGAAAATCTCATTGAT
>OIXH01001694.1_pt1 | contig 23839 bp, 27 predicted proteins | sample 1587741 | NCBI WGS metagenome assembly OIXH01 (sample SAMEA3888916, study PRJEB22519) | human gut metagenome | biome: human gut; feature: human-associated habitat; material: faeces | place: Denmark | collected 2011 | reverse complement strand
CTTCCGATCTCAAAAAGCGTGGATCTGACTTCTCAGAATCTGTATACACTGACCGATGACAGTGTAAATCTTAATAATATGGCATTATCTCTGTTGAAACTGTACAACACCAAAACGCGCACTTTAAGTATTAAAAATGCACTCGGTGATACCAGAGTAAGGGCAGGCACACTGCTCGTGTTAGTATTAGGGCTGGGCGATATAAACATTTCAAATTATATGCTTGTGGAACAAGTAAAGCACAGCTTTAAAGACGGGCAGCATCTTATGGAATTAAAATTGCGAGGTGGTACATTTGTCGCTTGACACGCAAAGACTCGTTATGATGATTAAGCGGGCTGCGGTTGATGCCGTAAACGCTAAGGATCCCATGTCCTTAAAAATCGGTGAAGTTGTTTCCACCGTGCCGCTGAAAATTAGTATAAACCAAAAGATAACTATCCCGGCGTCGCAGCTTTTTCTCACCAATGCCGTGCGTGATTACACGGTATACGAAACCGTAGATCATACTACAGAAATAGCACTCAGTAATGTTAATTCCAACGCTGCAGATTTGTCAGAAACCTCTGAAAACGTCGAAACTGTAAACCTGGAGCATTCGCACGCCTATGTAGGACGTAAAAAGTTTACCGTGCACCTGGGGCTTAAAACCGGTGAAAAGGTGCTGATGCTTCGGTGCGATGGCGGGCAAAAGTTTATAGTGTTAGACAGATTGGAGGCACCCAATGGCTGATAATTCATATTTACCGCAAACCGGTGATGATCTCGATCTCATTGAGTTTGCAATGGAACAGCAACCCAGCCATACCTACAAGCTGGATATAAGCCGAGGGCGGGTTAAAGGCATTACCGAGGGCGCGGAGGCACTGCTGCAAACGGTGTATTTAATTCTTTCGGTGGAGCGTTACCAATACCCCATCTACTCCTACAATTACGGTGTGGAGCTGGTTGACCTTATAGGTCAGCCAAAAGATTTTGTTATGTCCGAGGTAAAACGCCGTATTACCGAGGCATTAACCCAGGATGACCGCATAAACAGCGTGGACGGCTGGGAATTTGAAAGCACCAAAAAGGCTCTTATTGTAACCTTTACGGTGCACTCGATTTACGGCGATATAGAAACCAAAAAGGAGGTGGATGTATGAGCCTTTTTGAGAATCAAACCTACGAAAATTTACTTGCAAAAGCGATGGCAAGGGTGAGCTCAACCTTTGATAAAAGAGAGGGATCTATGATATATAACGGAGTGGCACCGTCTATGGCGGAGCTTGCACAGTTATATATTGGGCTTGATTTTATTTTTAAGGCGACCTACATCGCCACTGCACCCCGAGAATACCTTATTGAAAGAGCAAAGGATCGTGGGCTTTCGCCAAAGGCGGCAAGCGCCGCCGTGTTCCGTGCAGAGTTTAACATTGAGGTGCCTGTCGGCACCCGCTTTTCCTGCGAGGAGTTAAACTTTATTGTAACGGAACGGATGGCCGGTGAGGACACGAAAACAGGCCTCGGACACAAAGTAACCTGTGAAACAGCGGGTTCAGCGGCAAACGATTGCGCCGGGGATCTTATTCCGATTGAGTACATTGCAGGCCTTACTAGTGCAAAGCTGGTTGAGCTTCTTATCCCCGGTGATGACGATGAGGATACTGAGGTATTTAGACAACGGATCCTTGATGCAGTGCAAAGCCAGGCCTTTGGTGGCAACCAAGCCGATTACAAAGCAAAGGTGCTGGGCATTGACGGCGTGGCGGCCGTAAAGGTGCACCCTGTATGGAACGCAGACACACCGCCCTCCGAGCTTATTCCATCAGCAGCGGTTAAAACTTGGTATGCGGGTATCATTAACACCATAACGGACAAGGATGCTAAGGCGTGGCTTACGAGCGTTTACACGGCAGCCCTCAACAAAAAGCTGTCAGTTGGAGGCACAGTTAAGATCGTTATTATGGCGGCAAACAACGCCGCCCCCTCCGATGAGCTTATAGATATAGTGCAAACCGCTATTGATCCGACACAGAACGCAGGCGAGGGCCTGGGGCTTGCCCCTATTGGGCACGTCGTAAAGGTTGAGGGTATTACACCCACCACCATTGCGGTAAGCACGCATTTGACCTTTGCAACGGGCTACACTTGGAACGATGCAAAGACGGCGGTAAATGCCACGGTACGAAAGTATTTTGACGAAATGGCAGAGACCTGGGAAAAGGGCGGCACCTTGATCGTGCGTATATCCCAAATTGAAAGCCGTATTTTGTCGGAGTGCTCCGCTTACATTGCCGATATTGGCAACACCAAGCTCAACAACGATACCAAAAACATTACACTGGGTGAGGATAACATACCCGTACTTGCATCTGGGGGTGTGGTAAATGCTTGACAGAAAGTTAATTGATTACCTCCCTCCGGTACTGCAAAATGTTATGGAATTTGCCGCCATCACCAGTGCACAGCAACCGGAAATTGAGGCGGCGTGGGATGCCGTAAACCTCGTCATGGATAACCAATTCATAAATACAGCCACAGAGGCGGGCGTTACGGTTTGGGAAAAAGAGCTCAACATCGTACCACTTGCCACGGACACGCTGGATGACAGAAAACAAAGGCTTAAAATTGCATGGACTTACGGCGTTGTTTACACTTACAACTGGCTTGCAAATTGGCTCAAAAACTCATGTGGAAATAATAATCCGCGCCCGACCATCAAGGATTATGTGCTAAAAGTCAATTTACCTGTATCAGTCGATTATCCGCATATACTGGCAGATATGCGCCGGTATGTTGCCGCAAACGTGCTTATTGATCCGTTAATCCTACTTACTGAATTTAAAATGACGCATTATGTCGGATCTGCGTTTAGGCATTCCATTAAACAGAGTCTTAAAACAGATGAGTGGGATAATTCATGTATAAATATCCTTACTGATGAAAACCAAGACGTGCTTGTGGATGGGGCTGACAACTTAGTATTATATGAGGAGGTAACTGCATGACACCTAAACTGACTAATGCTGGAAAAAACCTTTTGCTAAGGGCTTTAGCCGGCGAAACAATTACATTTACAAAAATACAACTCGGCAATGGCTCTGAGCAAAGCACTGCAGATTCAGCGTCATTAGATAACCCGCTCTTAACTGTAAACATTTCAAAAATTGCTACTGGTACAGATTATGTGACTCTTACTGCACAATTCACAAACAGTGCCATATCAAACGGATTCCACATCACAGAAGCGGGCTTTTTTGCAAAAGACCCCGACGATGATACAAAGGAAATACTGTATGCCATAGGAAATGAAAGCGAAAGCTCAGCCGATTACGTGCCAAGTAAAGACGACCGACTGCTTGAGATGCAGTTTGATGCGCTCATATTTATAGGCGACGCTGAAAATGTATCTGCGGCTATTAGTAGTTCGCTCGTGTATGCAGCAAAAGACGATTTTGATGAGCATACAGCCGACCAATCCAATCCACACGGTGTTACTAAGGAGCAGGTGGGGCTCGGAAACGTACCAAACCTTGCGCCTGGCGATCAAGTGCCGACATTCACGGAGGCAACCACTTTTGCTAACATCGAAAGCGGCGAAAAAGCAAGCACTTTGTTTGGGAAAATCAAGCTGGCTATATATAAACTGATCGCTCACATTGACAACAGAAACAATCCGCACAACTGCACCGCATCCCAAGTGGGTGCCGCACCAAAAAACCACGAGCATAATGTGTCAGATTTGAAAAGTGGCGTACTTCCATTAGAGCGTGGCGGCACCGGTGTTACGTCGTTAGATGATTTAAGTGAGCTCATAGTAAGCAATTGTGTATGTTTTGGTACATATCTGGGCGATGGCGGTCAGGGACGCGAAATTTCACTCGGATTTTACCCACAAGCGGTTTATGTTTGTTGTGCAGACTCAAACATTGTGCACACGGATGAAACTACCGGATCAAAATATTGTGCTGGCGGCATACGTCAAGCATTTGCGTTGCGCAATAAAAACGCTCTGCGTCAGTTTGAAAACAGCAGTGTCGGCACACCCGCGCAGTATATGAGCCGGTGGAATGATGATTATTGCTTGTTAGGCATTACTGAAAACGGCTTTATGGTTAATCAGAATAAGGCTCAACAAATTTGCACCAATGACCAATCCCATATATATTACTATGTTGCTATTAAATAAGGAGGTCCTATAAATGGCAGGTATAAAGCCCATTACAGAAAAACCCATAGCCGATGAAATAAAGAGCGATTCATATGTCGTTGTAATTCAAAAAGGGGCTGACAACCAGTATAAGGTGCATCGCGTATCTGCAGGGAAATTGGTCTCAGCGGATAACGTGGTTCTCAAAAGTTCTGATAAACCCAATGTTGACACTTCCGAATTGGTCTACTCGGTAGCCGGCGTACAAAACTTCTTGTATAGGAACACAGTGCTTGGTACGATAGACCAGTCTGCGTCTGAAGTCGCAAATTGGACGGACGCAAAAAAAGCGCAGGCTCGCAAAAACATGGATGTCGACGGCGGCAAGTATGAACTGATAGACGAGATTACCACTACTGAAGAAACAGCATATAGCGGCTTTACTTTATCTTCCGTCACAAAAGACGGAGTGACAAAAGCATACAAGTTTGATGCTGCGTTTATTAAAGTGATAATTCCTGCAACCACTGCTGCCAGTGCAGTTTATATGAATATGTCAGCAGCAGGCGGTATGTGGTTCGGAGCATATGTTAAAAGCCAAGCTACAAAAACAAACAGCGCAGTAACGCTATGGCTTGAAACGTATAAGCGCTACGGAATGTGGCACAATCAGCAATCTGTAGGCAACAGTTATGATACAACTGCTGGTATTTTAACAACTCAGAATAACCAAGAGACCTATGTAGAAAAAATCAGAGTCTATTCGCCAACAGAATCATTTGTATTTCCTGTTGGAACTAAAATTCAAATATATGGAGTGTGGGCGCAATGAAGATATATGATAACGGAGTTTGTCGTGATGTGACAGATGAAGAACTCGTTGAATTTGAACGCATAAAAGCCATGATGGACGAGCAACCCACTGAATCTGATAGACTCGATGCAATTGAAGCAGCCATTCTTGAACTCGCGGAGGTGGTATCAAATGGTTAAATTTTATTTAATGCAGATATCACGAGGTAAAATTACAATCGCTGACGTGCCTGAGAGATGGCGCAAGGCTGTGGAAAAGGAGTTGACCTGATATGGCTAAAGCATCAAGCATTGTAAAAACGGCAATAGGTGAGATTGGAGTCAAGGAGTCGCCCAAAAACTCCAATAAACAGAAATACGGTGTTGCCTACGGGCGAAACGGCATACCGTGGTGCTGCATATTCGTTTGGTGGTTGTTTATGAAAAATAACGCTTCTGAGTTGTTCTATGGTGGGGGCAAGACAGCGAGTTGCACCTCTCTTATGAACTACTACCGCAAAAACGGGCAGATAGTCAAAAGCGGCTACAAGCCCGGCGATATCGTATTCTACAACTTCAGCGGAAAAAAGGACGCTGACCACGTCGGCATAATAGAGCGCGTCAGCGGTAAAACGATATACGCAATCGAGGGCAACACGGCGGTAGGCAACGAGTCGAACGGCGGCGAGGTCATGCGCCGCACACGAACGGCGAAGTATATCATCGCCGTTGCGCGACCGAAATACGATACGGCAGTTACGGAGGTAAGCAAGGTGACGGTAAAGCTGACAGAGCTGCAAAACGGCAGCAAGGGCGATGAGGTTAAATCGCTGCAAATACTGCTCAACGGCCGCGGATTTGACAGCGGCACGGCAGACGGCGAATTCGGAAAAAACACACTCGCCGCGGTTAAAAAATTCCAAACGGCGAAAAAACTGAGCGCCGACGGCATAGTCGGCCAAAACACATGGAGCGCATTGCTCGGAGTCTGAGAAACGGCTTTGAGACGGCGCCGAACGAAAGGAGGAGCGTATGAACAACAGGGAAACAATCGTAAGGATAGCGGTGCTGGCGGTGACGCTGATAAACCTGATACTGACGGCGATGGGCAAAAATCCGCTGCCCGTGTCGAGCGACGAGGTTTATGTCGCACTGTCGTCGGTTGCGGCTTCGGCGGCGGTCATATGGACCGCGTGGAAAAACAACTCCGTAACGCCTGCCGCAAAGGTCGGTGACAAGGTAACCAAAGCAATAAAAAGCCGCTGTATCACCGCCGATGAAATGGAACGGCTGCTGGAAGCCATAAAGCAATCGGAAAAAGATAACGCCGAAACGGACGAAAAAGAAGAATGACACAAAAACGATTGCAGAGAAACGCATATTATATTGTAAGGCATATTTTAAATTAAAAGCATATTCCGAGCGTCTGAGCGGTGCGGGCGTGAACCGCATTTGCCGCGCGCTTTGAGAATACAAAAAACGGGCGGAAATGATCCGCCCGTTTGCTCTCGTGCAATAGTATTCGCACACGCCGTTGCAATATGCAATTTGCACGCGCGTTACATAATGTATATATCCGCGTCGCGTTACAGCTCGCGGATGACCCGTCTGACCAATCCGACTATCTGTATGCGCGTAACGTCGCTTCCCTCAAACACGCGCGGCGGATAGTACGGATTTTCGCTGATAAGCTCGATACGGTCGTCGGAATAGCATACCTTTTTAACCACTCCGTCCTCGCCGTCGATTATCACGACGGCGTAATCGCCGCTGTCGACCGACGGCTGCAACCGAACGAGCAGCTTGTCGCCCGACTCGATCTTCGGCGACATGGAATCACCCTTTACATTAAGGCAGATGAACTGCTCGTCGGGGGAAAGCATATCGGTCGGGATTGGTTCATAGCCCTCGATGTCGGACTCGGCAAAGCAGCCCTGACCGGCGGCGACGCGTCCGACGATCGGCACCTTGGTTACGGCGGAGGGGGCGTCCGCACTTTCGATAAGACGGCTCTTTGATATGCCGAAAAAATCCGCAAGCCGTTCGATGGTGGTCATGCGCGGCATCTTTGCGCCGATCTCCCACGCGGAGACGGCTTTTCCCGTGACGCCGATGCTCTCGCCCAGCTTATCCTGCGTCAGTCCTGCCTGCAAACGGTATTTCTTTATATTTTCACCGATGGTCATATCTCAAGTCACCTCATAGTGTTTTCCGAATATCAAATTTTCATATGCTAATTATAAAGCAAAAGAAGAATTATTGCAACAAAAATGTGAACAATTATCACATTTACTCTTGACATTCTACCGAAAGTAGATATATAATGAATTTGCCCCGAAAAAACTAAATATTAACAAAAGTGATTAAAAACGGATTACGGCCGCCCGATACGGCGGTCAAAAGGGTGCGTGCCGTCGATAACCCGATCGATACGACCCGAAAGTTTATGCTGACACAAAGTCAATACGACTCAAACACCGAGTCGAAGCAATGCCCGTTCGTGCGGTGAATCAGCCGCCGTTACGCGCAAAATACACATCATTCACGGAGGCGACCGCGTGTACTGTATCAGAGGCGGCAGGTACGAATGTGACCGCTGCGGCGGCTGTGACAGGGCGCTGTGCTCGGCGTGCGGCGCCGAGGGCGAAATGACCTATTACAGCGGCAGAGCGTACTGCGCCGCGTGTTCGCAGGAGTTACAAAAATCGGAAAATATAAGCAAAAAGGAGCAGCAAATGACAGCAAAGGAATATCTTGAACAGGTTAGGCAGATGGAAAGACAGATCGAGGTCAAGCGGGCGCAAATAATGCACCTGCGCGAGATCGCTACGCGTGCTACATCGGTGATCGAGGCGGTGCGTACCGGCGGTACCGCGAAGCGATCCAAACTGGCGGACGCCGTTGACGAAATGGTGGACATCGAACGCACCATAGAGCGTGATATAAAACGGCTCAGCGAGCTTTACAGGGAGATCAGCGGCGTTATCGTGCAGATCGACAACGAAACCTACCGCGAGCTGCTGACACTCAGATATCTGTGTAACGGCAAGTGGGAGGACATTGCCGAAAAAATGCACTTTGATCCGCGCAGCGTATACCGTCTGCACGGGCGCGCTCTTGCTGAGGTGGCGCGTCATATCCCTCACGAATGTGCGTAAAAATATGCGTAAAATAGAGCGGTTTGCGGAAATATGCACCGGTGCGATCGGCCATTTAATGCCTTTTGCGAAATTTCAGAGAAAATGTTGAAATTACAAACATTGCCTGTTATAATAACACCAAAAACAGGAAGGTATGATAAGTGATGGTGGGTTCAGGACTGAAAAAATACGCCGCCGAGCTTGGACTGAGGGAGAGCCTGGGCGTGGCATACGGCGTGCATAACGGATATATGATGACGCTGCAGGAGGGCGCCGGCTGGAAATCAATCGGCTTCGCCGTGTCCTTCGGAGACGATGCGTCAAAGGTCGCGGTACAGGCAATGCTGCTTGACGCCGATTATCAGAAAGCGCGTCGTATCGGAGAATACAGCGTTACCGACGCTGCGGTTTACATAAAGCTGGTCGACAGCATGGGCACGATGAAGATACTGCGCGAGGTGGTTGACGAAATGATCGCCAAATTCACCGAAGCAGGTGTCAGAGGTGTTACACATTGTCAGTGCTGCGGCGGCGAGCTGGCGGAGGACGGTGTAAACGTGCTTATAAACGGCGTTGTTTACCGTATGCATCCGCAGTGTATAGATAAGGTGGAGCATGAGCAGTCCGAAAACGCCGAGATGCTTAAAAGCACAGGCAGTGTTGCAAGCGGCACGGTCGGTGCGGTAATCGGCGGTATTATCGGTGCGATTCCCTGGGCGGTTGCGTCGTATTTCGGCTGGTTTGTCGGCTGGCTGGGCTTTCTCATCGGCATTGCGGCGAAGAAAGGCTACGAGCTGATGAAGGGCAAGGAGACAAAGGCAAAAGCGGTAGTAATAATTATTACTGTCGTGCTGGCGGTCATTGCCGCGGAATATGTATCGCTGCTTACGGGATTATGCAGCTATTTAGCAACCGATGCGGAGTTTGCCGGCGAAAGCTACAGCGTGCTTCAGGTTGCTCAATTGCTCAATTACACACTTTTAACCACTTCGGAGTATCTTACATCGGTGCTGATAGATGTTGCACTCGGTCTTGTGTTTGCAGGACTGGGCGTTTTCCAGACAATAAAAAGCATTTTCGTGTCGGCGAACGAGGCAACTTCAAAGCCGGTGCGTCTTCCGTGAAATCGGAAAGCAGACAGATCGTAAAAATTAAATATTCGCAAAAGTGCGGTATCGGTGCCGGTAACACGGCTCCGATGCCGCACTGATTTTTTTGCATTGACTTTCTTTACCGAGGTGCGCATTTTGTTCCCGAGGTGAGCAATTTTAATATAACTTAGCGCCGCCGACTGCCTGTTATGCAACTGAGCGGCATATAATTCGGCCGATTCAGCGCCGCTGATCGCTTGCATATGCTTAAGCGGCCTATAACTCAGTGCCGCTGCCGCTTGTTTTTTGTGCATCGGGCGTCGTTAAAATGTGCAGTGCGCGTTGCGGTGGGCGGTGAAAATATGCAATGTGCAGACGACGGAATTTTCGCGGTGTGCGTTACTTATGATGGCGTGCGGCACGGAAGCGAGCTTGCACGTGGAACAAAGTTAAGTTTACACTCGGTGTGTGACATGGGGCTTGCCGCTCCGTTAGATGGAGTACGGTGTTCGCCGATTTGGCGTGTATGTGTTCGCCAGTTCGGTGGCACACGGTGTTCATCTGCTGATGTTTACGTTTTTGTCCGTTCGGTGGAGTACGGCGTTCGCCCATTCGCGTGTATGTGTTCGCCAGTTCAGTGAAACACGGCGTTCATCTGCTGACGTTTGCGTTTTTGTCCGTTCGGTGGAGTACGGCGTTCGCCCATTCGCGCGTATGTGTTCGCCAGTTCAGTGAAACACGGCATTTGTTTACTTGTAAGTGCTCAGTGACCATCTGCTCGGCGTGTTCGGTGATCGTTGCATGTTCATTCGTGTCATGGAATGTCATGCGGTCGGTGTGGTAGCATTTACGATGAAAGGAGCGGGGACAAATGGCAAGGACCAAACGAACGGTAGCTGTCTGTGTGGGCGAGATCATGAAACTGCCGTGCGCGGACGGCGGCGAGCTGCTTGACAGCCTCGGCTACACGGGCAAGCGCGATAACGCGGCGCTTATTGCCGCCGTCATTTTTGAAAAAGCCCGTTCGGGCGACATGAACTGCATCCGTGAGATCATGCACATGTGTTCGCAGGAGCAAAGCGGCGCCGCTCCGGTAAAAATAATCGACGACGTGAAATGAGGTGAATAAACATGACCGAAGCATTACTTACGGCGTCTGCGGTGCTGCTCGACTTTGCCGTCGGATACGCCGCCGGCAGACTGTCGCGGCAAAAGCGGCGCAAAAATTCGTCCGCCGCGCCGAAAACAGATGTGCCGACGGCACTGAGCAAGACCATGACGGAATACCGAAATTTTTTGTGCTACGACGGCACTGAACAGCCCGATGTCGAGTAATTCGGCGCCGGGCTGAAATTTTATCCGAAAATGAGCGGCGGCACAGAAAACCGCCGTTCTGCAAAATTACCGAAAAAGGAGAGAAAACAATGACAAATGAAGCATTGACCGCCATGCCAGAGGCGGAAAACGAGTGCGGCGCGGAGCCTGCCGCCGATACGCCCGCTCCCAGCGAGGCCGCCACGCCGAACGAGGAGCAAGATGAGGGCATTGAAGTGAAGTACAACAAGCAGCTCCGCCGTTTGTCTTTGAGCGAGGCTCGCGACTATGCTGAAAAGGGCATGAAGTACGACTCGCTGATACCCGTCCTCGACCGGCTGAAGGAGCTGTCGCCCGACGGTTCCATGAGCCTCGCACAGCTCGCAGACCACCTGTCTAAGGAAAAGGAAAAAAGGGCGAGCGACGCGGCTGCCGCCAAGGAGGAAAGCCGGCAGAACCGGCTCACAGAGCAGTATTTGCAGCTTAAAAGTAAAATTCCGGAGATCGGCAGCATCAGGGAGGTGCCCGAGCAGGTCATCGAGCAGTCGCTCGCAAGCGGCGTTCCGCTTTATCACGCCTATCTCGCGTACCGCCATGAGCAAATGATGCTATCGGCGAGCGCCGACGCCGCTCAAAAGCAGGCGGAAAGCGCCGCAGCGGGTTCGCAGGCGGACGCTCCCGACCGTCTGTCGTCGCCGGAAATAGCCGCAATGTTAAAGGGCATTTGGATATAAAAACACACAAAGAAAAAGGAGAAATAATATGTCATCAATCAATACAATCGATTTTGAATCAAAGCTCACGGGAGAGCTGGACAAGGCGGTCGCTCAGAAGTCGGTCACTTCGTTTATGACCGACAACTCATTCCGTCAGAAGTTCGTCGGCGCACGCACCGTGCTGGTGCCAGATGTTGATTTCAGCGGCCTCGGCGACTACGACCGCGACAAGGGCTTTGCCACCGGCTCGGTCACCGTCAATCAGGAGAGCTATCAGCTCACGCAGGACCGCGCACGCTCATTCACCATTGACCGTGAGGACATGGACGAAACAGGCATAGCCGGTCTTGCCGGTCAGATCATGGGCGAATTTGTACGCACTCAGGTTGCGCCGGAAATCGACGCTTACGCTATTTCCAAGCTGGCGAAGCTCGCTTCCGACAAGAGCCACACCCTCTCGCTCGGCACCGGCGAGACCGTGTCCGCAAACTGCCTTAAGCTCATTAACAGCGCCATTGAAAAGGTGGCGGGCGCTGTCGGCTACGACGAGGAGCTGGTTGTTTTCGTCAACCCGACCGTTTACTCGGCGCTGATGAACACCAGCGAGCTTACCCGCTCCCTTGAAATGACCGAGTTTAAGCGCGGCGAGATCAGCACCGCCGTTCACAAGATCAACAACGCCTACATAATTCCCGTCTCCGCGACCCGTATGAAGTCGGCGTACACCTTTGCCGACGGCAAAACGAGCGGCGAGACCGACGGCGGCTTTTCCCCGGCGACCGACGCAAAGGACATCGGCGTGCTCGCAATGCCGAAGCGCGCCGGTATGCTCATTAAAAAGACCGACAAGGTGCGTATCTTCACTCCCGACCGCAATCAGCAGATGGACGCTTACAAGTTCGATTACCGTCTGTACTACGACCTGTTGGTCAAAAAGTCGCAGGAGAACTCCATTTACGCTTATATTTATTGATAAGCGCGGCAAGCGGGGCGAAGCGGTCTGCTTCGTCCCGCGTTTTTCGCATTACTGAGAGGATAAGGAGGAATAAAGGATGATATTTCCCAAAATGCCGTCAGTAAAAGGGCTTTCGCAGAGACTGACATTTGACGGCGGCGTGCGCACCGACACCGACAGCGCTATCGGTGACGGACAGTCGGGCGAAATGCTCAATGTGCAGGCGTCGGACGGCGGATTTTGCGTTCGGCCGTCGCTGAGACTCTGCGGCTCGGTACCGTTTGACGGCAAACCTGACCGATTTTTTGCCGCAGGCGGCAAAACGGTCGCCGCAAAATCGGGCGACGGTATCAGCATAGCCGAATTCGATCGCGACGGCGTACCCGTCAGGTCGGCGCAGTCGAACGCACAGGTAAGCTCGGCGGTGGCGCTGGTGAAAGGCGACGACGTTCGCTTATATGCGGAAACACAGCAGGGCGGCAGGTACATGATCGTGTACGAGAGCGGCGGCGAGACGCTGATAAGCGATCCCACCGATCCGCGCGGCAGTGCGTATGTTCCGCTGATATCGGTCGGAGCAAGCGGATATGCCTATTCGGCGGACGACACGGTCGGCAGTTACCGCTTCAACGGCAAGAGGTACGAAAACAAAAACCTCATGAGCGGTAAATACCGCGCCGCCGCCACGACGAGCGACGGAAAGAATGTGTACCCCATGCCTTATCCGATCGGCGCGGATACGACCGTTGAATGTCAGTATACCGACTGTCTGCTCGGACTGTATTTGCACAGTTTTTCGACCGATGAAGACGGAAAAACCGATTTAGACGGTGAGCCGGACGACGTGGATAATCTGTGGCTCGATATGTTCGGTGACAGCCGCCGCGCGGTGCGGTTTTGTCACAGCGGCGGCGTCTCGGCGGAGGACGACGCGCCCAACGGCTCCGAAAGAAGCAACAATATGATATTCACCGTGGCTGACGGCAACGGCGATACGGAAATGTGCGCGGCGACCCGATGCTGTGTGACGGAAACGGGCGGTAGGACGACATGGTTGCTTTACGGCAGTGGAAAGGCGAAAAATGTCATATGGGCGACCGCAAAGGGGGACATGACCTACTTCCCCGAGTGCGGCAGGATAAGCGTCGGCGGCAGTTCGGAGGCGGTGACGGCGGTCGTTCCGCTCGGAGACAGGCTCGCCGTGCTGAAAGAAAGCTCGTTGTGGATTGCAAAGCCGTCGTTCGGCGCAGAATACACCGATGACGAGCTGAACGGCGGATTTTGCGACAAAGACTGCGGCGATACTGTCGGCATTGTGCCGCAAATGGTCGCCGAGACCGGCTGTGTCAGTCCCGACAGCGCGTGCGACTGCGACGGTCGACTGATATGGCTCGGCGTCGACGGTGTTGTGAGGATGATGACGGCTGTTGCCGAACCCGACAAACGGGACGTAAAAGAGCTGTCGAAGGCGATTGCGCCGATGATAAAGGCGCACGGCGACGAGGACATCAAAAAGGCGAGCGCCGCGTATGTCGGCGGACGGTACTACCTGCTGATAGGCAGCGATCTTTTTGTACTCGACTGCCGCTGCAACGCGATGGATAATTACAGCTCCTACGCCACCGACGACAGGGCGCAGGAACTGCTGTGCTGGTACATTTGGAACGTCGCCGCTGAGGAGGTCGAGTGGTGCGCGATGGCAGGCTCGGACGCGCCCATACTGTACGGTGTGCGCGGAAACGAGCTTATATGCTGTGCATTGGACGGTGCCGACGGCGTTGACCGTGTCGCCCAAAGCTGCGCCCATGATGTTGCTTGGCGAGTAACAAGCGGCGCGCTCGATTTCGGCAGCGCGGCGGATGCGAAGCACGGCGCACGGCTTTCGGCGAACGTGATGTCGCAGTCGGATGTTCACGCCGCGATAATTGCCGACGGCATATGCGGCGGCTGTAATGAGGTAAGACGTTCGCCCAATGAGCCGCGGTGCTGTGAGGTCATCTGCGGCAAAGCGGCAAAACGGTTTCAGGTACAGTTCAGCGGCAGCGGAAACGCGGCTGTGACCGATGTGCGCCTTTCGGCAAGAATGAACAGCCGTTAAAAATCAGAGAGTTTCACGGGTCTACGCTGTTATTCGCTCGGTTTTGAACTGAAAATGTGAAAAAGGCGCATTTTTGTTCTTGACTCTACAACCGTTGTAGAGTATATAATTCTATATATTATAACTCGGTAAGAGGGTCTAAGCCATGGAAAAAAACCTTACCACGGGCAGTGTGTTTAAAAATATAGTGATTTTCTCATTGCCGTATCTGCTTTCGTATTTTTTGCAAACCCTTTACGGAATGGCAGACCTGTTTATCATCGGGCAATTCGACGGTGTTGCCGATACAACGGCTGTTTCGATCGGGTCGCAGGTGATGCACATGATAACGGTCATGATCGTGGGGCTTGCCATGGGCGCGACGGTGAGCATAGGGCAGGCTGTGGGCGCCGGCAACAAAAAGCAGGCTGCCGCCGATATCGGAAACACCGTTACCCTTTTCATGGGAGTATCGGTTGCATTGACGGTGATCCTGCTGCTGCTTCGCCGTCCGATTGTTTCGGTCATGTCCACTCCGTCGGAGGCGGTGAGCGGCACGGTCGATTACCTGACTGTCTGCTTTATCGGCATCCCTTTCATCACGGCGTACAACATTATCAGCTCGATTTTTCGCGGAATGGGCGACAGCAAAAGCCCGATGTATTTTATTGCCGTGGCGTGCGCCGTAAATATCGGACTGGATTGTCTGTTTATGGGCGCAATGAACCTCGGCCCTGCCGGCGCGGCGCTCGGCACAACGCTGTCGCAAGCCGTCAGCGTGTTTGTTGCGTTAGCCGTGATACGAAAACGAAAGACCGATATCCCGTACAGCAAAGGTGATCTGCGTCCGCAGCGCGCGGTAATGAGCAAGCTTCTTAAAATCGGCGTTCCGATCGCGTTGCAGGACGGCTTTGTTCAAATTGCATTTATCGTTATTACCGTAATCGTCAATCACCGCGGTCTGAACGACGCGGCGGCGGTCGGAATTGTCGAAAAAATTATCGGTTTTCTGTTTTTGGTCCCGTCCTCCATGCTGTCCGCAGTTTCGGCATTGGGCGCGCAGAACATCGGCGCAAACAAGCCGGAGCGCGCGATATCGACCCTGCGCTACGCCGTTATCATAACGGTGTGCTTCGGCGCGGCGGTATCCCTGCTGATGCAGTTTGCGTCGGAGTCGGTGGTGGCGCTCTTTACCGACCCTGCAACAGCCGACGGAGCACAGGTCATCCGACTGGGCGGACAATATATGCGCGGATATGTGTGGGACTGCATTTTCGCCGGCGTTCATTTCAGTTTCAGCGGCTACTTCTGCGCCTGCGGAAAGTCGGGCATCTCGTTTTTGCACAACATTATTGCAATTGCGCTGGTGCGTATTCCGGGCGCGTACATCACCTCAAAAATGTTCACGACAACGCTGTTTCCCATGGGACTGGCGACGGCGGCGGGGTCGCTGACGTCGGTTATCATCTGCGTTATCGCCTTTGCCGTGCTGTCCCGAAAAAACCGCTTTAACCGTCAGGGGGCAAAATAATGGACACAATGACTCTCTTTCCGATAGGGGATGTTGCCAAGCTGTTTCACATCAGCGTCAGCAGCTTGCGCCATTATGAGAATGTCGGGCTGCTCACGCCGGAAAAAACCGATCCGAATACGGGCTACCGATATTACAGCGCCCGACAGTTCGAGGTGCTGAATACCATTCGTTATCTGCGCGTGCTGGATATGCCGCTCACGGAAATCGCCGATTTTCTGCAAAACAGAGATGTTGAGCGCATTGAGGAAAAACTGCGTCAGCAGAAGCAAGCCGTTATCCAAAAGCAGCAGGAGCTGAAGCGCATTGAACGCAAAATAGACAACCGCCTGCGGCAGCTCAATGAGGCGCAAACCTCGCAGTTGAATGTCGTGCAGTCGGTGCGAGCGGCTTCCTGCCGAATCGTTTGGGTGGAGGATTCGTTGAAAATACGCGGATTTTTTGACATGGAGGCGCCCATCCGCAAGCTGGATCGGTCGGATTCGGAGGCGCTGATTTTTCTCGGCAAGGTGGGCGTCGGCGTTTCGGCCGAGCATTTGGAGCAGGACGATTTTACGCAATATGACGGCATTTTTTTAGTGCTGGACGAGGAGGATAGGTTCAAGGGTGAAACGGTCACACTGCCGGAGACCGACTGTGTTCGTATTCGGTTTCGAGGCAGTCACGCGGAGGCTCCCGCGCAATACCGAAAGCTGATGGGCTACATTCGGGAGCATGGAATGAAGGTCGGCGGCTTTTCCCGTGAGATAACCATGATCGACTTCGGCATTACCGATGACACGGAAAAATTTGTGACGGAAATCAGCATACCGGTAATAGAATCAACAAAGTAGTTAAAGCATAATTAAAGCGCCCCGATCTGTCGGATGCTATTGCATCGTACGGCAGAACAGGGCGCTTTTTTGTTTTGTTCAGGCTGATTTGTGTGCTTTGCGCGCAGTAAAATGCAGCTCAGTATCGCGCACTTTAACGCTTTAATATACGCTCGCCGCACCGAGCGGGCTTGCGGTGTCATTCACATTGCGCATGGCTGCTGTGGACACTATTCGGCGGCACGGCGCAGCTTTGCAACTGCCTCCTTCATGTCGGCGGCGTTGCATATCGCACTGCCGGCAACGAGGATGTCGGCGCCGGCGTTTGCCGCCTCCTTCGCCGTCTCAAAATTGATGCCGCCGTCGACCTGTATCTCAACTCCGCGCAGACCTCTGCGGTCACATTCGGCGCGCAGCTCGGCAATTTTCGCTGTAGCCTCCGGAATATACGACTGGCCGCCGAAGCCCGGCTCGACCGACATTACCAGCACCATGTCGACCAGTTCCAGCAGGTCGAATACGGCGCTCGCGGGCGTTTTCGGCTTGACCGAAACTGCTGCCTTGACTCCGCACTCGCGTATCTGTTTCAGCGTAGCGGCAACGTCGCAGTCGGCCTCGTAATGTATCGTAATGCGTTCGGCGTGCTTTGCAAACCGCTCAATGTAAAGCTGCGGACGCTCGATCATCAGGTGAACGTCGAGCGGCAGCGAAGTGTGCTTTGCCAGCGAGTCCACGATGGGGAATCCGATGGAGATGTTCGGCACGAACGCGCCGTCCATAACGTCGATGTGCAGCATTTCGACGCCGGCGTCCTCAAGCTGACGGACGGCACTGCCGAGATCGTAGAAATCCACGGTCAAAATTGAAGGAGAAATCTTTACCATTTGCTTTTTCGCTCCCATAATATGTATTTTCATTACACCTACTATGATAATCACTGATGCAGCCGCGGTCAAGTCCTTTTATGCGGCTTAAGGCGCGTTTGCCGCCCGATGCAGTCAACCGCGGCTGTCAGTATTAGAAATGCTGTGTGTTTTCGGTGCTTTAGCGCGATTGTGATTGAAAAAAGCAGCGCTGAAAAAGCAGTGCTTGTGGTAACAAACGGACGGTTAAGGCGTGCTCAATGGTCTGCCGCTTTTTGCGTGCTGTGCATGAGCATGTTTGACACACAATATTCCTGAAACAGGTATATAATTTACCATTTTAACGTAAACTAATATCCGCAACGGGGTCTTTTGGCAGCAGCTCCCTCATTAAGAGGGGGCAATTTTATTTAAATTTCTAATACGGAAATTTTACCAGCCTATATGTAAATATTGCACAAAAAAATCAATTTGTATTTGTTATTTTAGGATATTTATATGGCAAAGAAAAACCCAAAAAAAGGTTGTTTTTGTGGGCATAATATGCTATTATATATGAGAATAGAGAAATTATGTTCACGGGGATATTGTGCCCTTTAAAAGCGGGCGGAAAATGCCGCTCGGAACGGAGTGAGTAATGAGATCTCAAAAACATCCCGGTACGGTTTATATTGATTGCCGCGACGGTATGATGATCTTCGGTGGATGCCTTTTCAAATACGGAAAGCTCGCCGAGGCGGCACTCGGTCTCAGCCTGCCGGACTCTCTCCTGTCAGAGTCGCTTCCCGAGAAAGCTGCCGATACGACTTGCGAGGCGGTGCTGCGGACAATAAAGCCCGCAATGCTTTTCAACTTTTCGGATAAGAATATGTCCGAACGCAAGTCTGATTTTTGCCGGCAGGTTTATGCGGATCTGGCACTGTTTCACTCGTCGGTAAGGGAAATGTGCTACCGTTTGGGCGATGCCGACCGTCTGGATCAGCCCACCGCGCGCATATGCGAGCAGGTTTTGCTTGAGTTTAAACGGCGCGGCGAATTTGAAAGACACGTCGACGGGCAGTGTGAAAGTTCCGAGATCGTCGGACTCGAAAGCGGACGAAAGCGCAATGACGAAAGTGCAAACGGCAGTGAACGGACGGACGGTCACAACAGCGAATGGAGCGTAGGTTCCGAAAGGGTGACCGACGCGAGCATCTATCACACGGGCATTTTTGTTCGTGCCAACCGTCGGTATTTCGACAGGCTGTACGACCTTCTCGCATTTGATCTGTTAAATGCGGTCGGCAGCGGTTGCATGCCGGCTTGCTGTGAAAAATGCGGCCGATTTATCTTTTTGAAAAAAGGCGGCATTGCTCATCGCTGCGGCTCAAATGTCGTGCCGGATTACCGCAGGGTGCGTCGGCGCAACCTTATTTTTCGCCTGACGGCGACCGTTTGTGCGGCGACGCTAGTTCTTTCCGGTACAATGTTGGCGCTCAAGCAATATCAGCGCAGGCGTGCATCCGCCGCTTACGGCGAGATAGCTAAATCGGTAAAAACCGCGGGCGCGGCAGTAACCGACGGCGCACAAAGCGAATACGATAAAAACGGTGTGCTTATGCAGTACTCCGCTCTGCACGGGCAAAACGACGACATGGTCGGCTGGATACGTCTTGACGGCACTGTCATAAACTATCCGGTGATGCAGAGCAAGCAGGAGAACTACTACTTAAAACACGATTTTTATAAAAATCGCAGCGGCAGCGGTGCGATATATATTCCTAACCAGTGCAGTGTTACGCAGCCGTCCGACAATATTGTGATGTACGGTCACAATATGAGAGACGGCAGTATGTTCGCTGCCCTGTGCAAGTACAGGAGCAAAAGCTTCTTTGAAGAGCATCCGACTATCGGTTTCGATACTCTGTACGAGCGCGCCGAATATGAAGTGGTGCGCGTAATGTCGCCGACAGCCTACGGCGACGACATTTTTCCTTACTACAAATACACCGTGTTTGACAGCGAGGAGAGCTTTAATGAGTTTTTTGATCGTGTCGGCGAATATTCGCTGTACGATACAAATAAGAGCGTAGCCTACGGCGATCGTTTCATAACCCTGTCCACCTGTGAATATTCCAAAAAAGACGGGAGAATGGTCATCATCGCAAGGCGGCTCGATTAAAAAAAGTAAAAGAAGTTAAAGATACGGGTAAAAAAGCGGTGCGTCTCGTAAAACGACCTGTTGCCGCAGGCACCGACAGGAGGCTGTCAGGACATTGGTAGTTATCGGATACGGCGAATGCGAGGACCGGACACGGTCCAGACATATGGCGGCGGTGAGGCTGAGAAACAGCCTGCTCGCCGGCTGCTGCGGTATCACCGATCCCGATGGAATGATATCACTCACGCCGAAGGGGCGGCCGGTCATTGACTCCGACGGTGTCGATATTTCCGTTTCGCACTCGTTGTGCGCGGTGATGGCAGGTATCTGCTTTGACCGCGGCACCCGATTCCGAACACCCGACGGTTCAGACGACCCGCTTGTGCGGCAGTTTGAAATGGACGCGGTGCGTATCGGCGTTGATGTTGAGGAGATCGGCACACCCGACCGACACGACAGATACAAAAAAATAGCGGAAAGATATTTTTTGCCCCGCGAACGGGAGTATTTAAAAAAAATCAAAGACGTTAAAATTTTCACCGACGAGTTTTTTAGGATCTGGACCGTTAAGGAAAGCGTATGTAAAATGACGGGCGATGGACTGGCGGGGCTGACCTCCGCGGACTCGTTTTCAGGAGGCGGCAAGCGCTTCATTCACAGCGAAAAGCTGTTTTTCGGCGGCAAAGCTTATTACGCGAGCGTCTGCGCCGAGTGAAAAACTATTATATTACTGTAAGGAATCTGATATTCACATGAACCTAAAGCACAAATACCAGCACCCTCCTCGATACGGCACTCTTAAAGAATGCTTCTTTGACGCCACATCAAAGCACGCCGATAAGCTCGCGTACCGACAGGTTGTCGACAGCCGCCGCGAGGAAGACATCACATTCGGCGATCTGCGCGGCAATGTTATCGCGCTCGGTACGGCCCTGCTGAAAATGGGCCTTGCCGGTAAGCATATCGCCGTCATCGGTGAAAATTCCATTGAATGGATGACCGCATATCTCTCCGTTGTCTGCGGTACGGGAGTTGCCGTGCCGATCGACAAGGAGCTTGACCCCGAAACACTCGCACTTCAAATAGATTATAGCGACAGCGAAACGGTGTTCGTTTCCGCGAGCGCGGCGCCCGCCGTTTGGCAGATTGTCGACAAGTGCCCGAATGTAAAGCACTGGATACTAATGAGACCGCAAAAAGCAAACCGTGAATACGACGGTTGGTTGATACAGACCGATCTGATCAACGCAAATCGTGACACGATTAACGACAGTGACAACCCGTTTGTCGCCGCTGAGGTGAAACCGGAGAGTCTGTGCGACATTATTTTCACGTCGGGCACCACCGGAGCCAACAAGGGCGTAATGCTCTCGCACAAAAACGTGTGCAGCGTTATTGCCGATTCACTTACATTTATAAAGGTGCCGGAGCAGACCTTTGCCGTTCTGCCCATCAACCACTCATTTGAAAAAAACTGCCATGTTTTGTGCTGCCTGAGTTTAGGCCGCACCGTTTGCATAAATGACAGCCTGATGCATTTACAGCAGAATATTAAACGCTTTGACGCGGGGCTGTCGGTCATGGTACCGATGATGCTGGAGACCATTCACCACAGGATCATCGCAGAGTCGAAAAAGACAGGACTCGACAAGCATTTAAACTACGCCATCTGGTTCAGTAATCTGCTGAGAAAGGTCGGCATAGATAGACGCGAAAAGTTCTTTAAACCCGTTTTACGCTTTTTCGGTAACAATATGCGCCAGATTATCACCGGCGGCGCCCCTCTTAACGAGGAGACCAGAAAGTTCCTTGACGGCATCGGTATTACTGTGGTAAACGGTTACGGAATTACCGAGTGCGGTCCTCTCGTATCGGCAAACCTCAGCGGATATCAGCGTGCCGGCACGGTCGGCAAGGTCATACCCGGCTGTGAAGTCAGGATCGACGGCTGCAACGAAAGAGGAGAGGGCACCGTAATGGTAAAGGGCGACAACGTCATGATGGGCTACTACAAGGACAGCGAAAGTACTAAGCAGGTGCTTACGGCAGACGGCTGGCTCGATACCGGTGACATTGGTAAAATCGACAGACATAAGTTCATCACACTCTCGGGCAGAGTTAAAAATCTCATAATTCTCAGCAACGGCAAGAATATCTCGCCCGAGGAGCTGGAGATGATGCTCTGCAACCGTATACCATATATAAAGGAAACAATCGTTTACGCCGATGCAGAGGGTCTGGGTATATATGCCACATGCTATCTCGACCCCGATTTTATTGCGGAAAACGGTATTGCAAACCCCTATGAATATCTCAAAAACGACCTTGTCAAGTTTAATAAGTCGGTGCCTACGTTCAAGCGTATCAGCGACGTTAAAATAAGCGAGACCGAGTTTCAAAAGACCACTACGCGTAAGGTCAAGCGCTTTACGGTCGAAAAAATGCATCAGAAAAAGCATGAGGAAAAGGCCTATGTTTGAGAAGATAAGGAAAATGATCGGAGATTACACCGATTATCCCGTCGATCAGATAACTCCGCAGACCGAATTTTTAAAGGATATCAAGCTTAATTCCTTTAACACGATAGCTCTTATGGGCGCTCTTGAGAGCGAGCTGGGGGTTACCGTCGATCAGGATGAGATAAAGAATATAGTCACTGTCGGCGATCTGGTCGACTATATAAAATCCCTGCTGTGATAAGCCGCAGCGCATACGACAACATTACAGTTTCGCTTCATTCAGCGTGCAGAAAAGAAGGAGTACACCGGTATGTCATATATAACCTTTCAGGACGTAAGTAAATGCTATCACGTCGGCGAAATAACCATTCCCGCCGCCGACGGAGTGACGTTTAATGTGGAAAAGGGCGAGTTCGCCATCGTCGTCGGCTCCAGCGGCGCCGGCAAAACGACCGTTCTCAACATACTTGGAGGTATCGACCTGTGTGACGACGGATTTATTTCCGTCGACGGCAAGGTTATAAGCGAATATTCCGATAAAGAGCTGGTTATGTACCGCAGGAACGATATCGGCTTCGTATTCCAGTTTTACAACCTCATTCCAAACCTTACAGCAAGGGAAAATGTCGAGCTTGCCGCACAGATATCTCAGTCGGATATCAGTGTTGAGGAAATAATGGAAAAGGTCGGTCTGGGCGACAGAATGAACAATTTTCCCGCTCAGCTTTCGGGCGGTGAGCAGCAGCGCGTTGCAATTGCCCGCGCGCTTGCCAAAAAGCCCAAACTGCTGCTTTGCGACGAGCCGACCGGCGCGCTTGACTACGCGACCGGTAAGATGATACTGGAGCTGCTTCAGCAGACCAGCAAAAAAGAGGGCATGACCGTCGTTCTTATCACGCACAACGCCGCTATCGTGCCCATCGCCGACCGCGTCGTCAGAATGAAGAGCGGCAAAGTCATTGAGAACACGGTAAATCCGGAGCCGGTCGCAGTATCGGAGATTGAGTGGTAAGCATATGAAAAAAACAGCGATGCGTAAGGATATCTTACGCGAATTCAAGAAAAGCTTCAGCCGCTTTCTTTCCATCACTCTGATCGTTTGCCTCGGCGTCGGATTTTTTACCGGCATTAAGGCTACGGCGCCCAGTATGATTGCCACAGCGCAGGATTACTTCGCTGCATACAACTTGATGGATATAAAGCTGCTGTCGACAGCAGGCTTCGGAGACGATGATGTCGAAGCGATAAAGGTCGTGGACGGAATAAAGAATATTATGCCGTCCTATTCGACCGACGTAATGGCAAAGATCGGCGGCGAGGAGGATTACAACCCCGCCAAGCTCATGTCGCTGGTAGGCGACGGCGCCAAACAGATCAATCAGGCAAAGCTGATTGCGGGCAGAATGCCTGCCGCGTCGGGCGAATGTGTCATCAGCAAGCAGAGTGTGAAATCCCATGAGTACAAGATCGGCGACAAGATCACAATCGGCGAAAAGGCGGGCACGACCGATGTTAAGACGGTGCTCAAAAACCTCGAGTACGAAGTGGTCGGACTGATAGATTCGCCGCTCTATTTCACATACAGCTATGGAATGACCTCGCTGGGTAACGGCGCTATCAATTCTTACATTATGATACCGGCATCGGAATTTACTTACAGCCGATACACCGAGGTCTATCTGACGCTTGACATAGATTATTCAAAGGTAAAGATATTTACCGACGAGTATTACGATATAGTTGACAAGGCAAGCGGTCAGCTTTCCAAAATAGGTGTGGTTCAGCTTGCAAAGTTTATTGAGGAAAAGGTTGAGTTT
>OIXH01001693.1_pt1 | contig 23847 bp, 23 predicted proteins | sample 1587741 | NCBI WGS metagenome assembly OIXH01 (sample SAMEA3888916, study PRJEB22519) | human gut metagenome | biome: human gut; feature: human-associated habitat; material: faeces | place: Denmark | collected 2011 | reverse complement strand
TTTTGACTGGCGAGAAATAGGGACGACTCTTTCTTTCTTACTCGTTTCAGGCAGTTTCGGATGTAGGTGACAGCTACCGGATTGGTGAGCCACAAGTACAGCTCATCAATCGCTGCCACCGTATTTCCGGCGCTGAGGAGCTGATCAGACATATATGAGAGCACACTAAACAGCAAGGTGTCCCGAAGGTTTTGCGCGACGCTGTCCAAGCCTTTGACACAGAACACAAGGAAACGCGCAGACGAGATATTCGTATGTCCGTTAAAGAATCGTGCATCCGCACCTTTGCACATAGAGTGGAGGCCCAGCAGCAGATCCCGAAGCATTTCGGGAGGATAGAGTTTCAGAGCTTCCTCGTCTTCATAGTTCTGGTAGGCATCCTCAATGGTGTCATAGAGGTCTGATAAGATAGGATAATCGGTAGGAAGCATACGTGAGAAGTCCGTCTTATCATTGATGCCCCATTTGCGGTAGAGTCGTTCTATCATCAGCTCCAAAGTGTCAATGTGGGGGACATCGAAGTCCTTATAGACACGGAAGATGTCACGAAGGAAGGAGATATGCTGGGCCAAGAGAGTGCCGTGGAAGGCAGGAGGAGCGTCTGGATCATCAGGCTCACTACCATCATCCCACCGGCGCGGCTCCAATAAATTGATGCGATGTCTGCCGTCCATGAAGTCCAGAAAGCAACCTCCCAGATTTCTGCAGAGATCCTCCATTTCATGCTCCGAGTCCAGAGAGATGGCACACTTACCTGCCTCCAAGACATTGCACAGTAGGAGCCGGAGCAGATATGTTTTTCCTTGACCGCTGTTGCCAAGTATCAAGGCGCTGGCATTGGTTTTGTCGTCGGCTCGTCGGTCCAGATCCACGATAACATTGGAACCATATTTGTCCCGGCCCACATAAAAGCCCATCGGATCCGTCTTTCCCGAATAGCTGATTGGGTACAGATTGGCCACACTGGATGCAGGCAGCACACGTTCAGCAAAGGAGCCAAACGCATTTTGACCAGCAGGATTGGAGGAGAGAAATCCGTCTCTCTGACGTAAGAGTAGAGGATCTGTTCCCAATTTGGAGCGGATGAGAATTGCGTTGACCTCATCGCGCAGGGAACGGAGCTCTTCCATGGTTGGAGCGGTTAGCTCCAAAAAACAGGAACAATGGATAAGGGGCTCGGTTTGTCGTCGCGTTGTTTTGATCAGGGTTTCGACATCCTGGATTTTTTCCTCTGCAGTCACGCTTTGCTTGATGTTACTGAAATTACTGCGCTCCATTCGGTTCTTGTTGGTGGCTGCATGAATAATAGCATCCTCCTCAGCTGTGGTAACTCGCCTGGCGGAAAGGCGCAGGGTGACACCAGCCATTTCGCCAAGTCTACGGAGAAGAGCCAGTTCCTCTGTTGTGGGAGGATAACTTCGAAGTGCAACAACACTGCGATATGTACCACCCAGAATGAAATGGTCTGTATTGAACTTAACTGCAGCCGGTGCGATCAGATCCAGGAACTCCTTGGGCCTGGATACTACGGGTTGTTTCGAGGGTGTGTTCTTCTTCTGTTTTTTCTTCTTAGCCATTTCCGATCACCGCCTTTTCTCCATCCACATCTTGAAAGAAGTCTGTGGTTATATCGTGCTGGTAATAAACGGCCAGCAAGCGTTTTACATCTTGCTCATCGGCCAGGCGGACGTGCAGCCCATGATCACAGATACCTTTCTCCAATTGGCGCAAGGTGCCTTCGCTCATGTCCGACTTCAGATCCCGCCGCAGAATCAAAACAAATTCTCGTGCAGAAGCGGAAGATGACAGGATTTCATCCAGATGACGCATATCCTCAATGAGCAGTTTCCGAATGGCAGGGGTCGTTTCCTCTTCCAGTCTCTTCTGATAGAATTCCTTGTTTCGTTGGAAGGACTCCCTGGAATCGACAACCAAGAGCTCCACAGCGGGCTCTGCCCGCAGGAGGTTGGCAAGCGCCGTTACTCTGGCACGGATTCCCTCGGATGATAGAACGGAAAGGTTATCAGGTCGGATGAGAAAAAAGACCAGCTCCGAATTGGAAGTCGTAATTCCGTGTGATGCAATACCCTGCATACCCATGAGCTGTCGAGTGGACTGGTGTTGCCGAAGAGCCAATTTTTCTTTGCGAGTCATGGGTCAAGCCTCCATTCGTAGTATTGCTGCTGCAGGATTAGGAAACAGGCGGCCCTCCGTAAAAAGTCCAGGATGCTGGAGCCGTCCACCCGAATAGTAAGGAAGGAAAATAGGACGGTAATCACGAGCGGTATCATCCCGGCCCCCTGACTCAAAGCCAGGACAGAGAGGAGAAAACCGACGCCGATAATACCAATATCCCGCAGTTCCCAAAGCCAAAGCATTGGTTTTGCTTTCAGGTTTTCAGGATAGATAAACACATCTTCACCTCCTAGATGTCATTTCGATTCGAAGAAAACAATACCCTGCCAATTACCGGCAGGGCATTGTTGAGCATTTATTCCGACTCATCTGCAAGGGCTCGTTGGATGCAGTCCAAGAAGAATGCGTTCTGCTTGATGTGATTCTTTTCCAGATACGCCTTGAACTGTTCGAACAGATCTGCCGGGACCTGGAATGCCACGGTTCTCTTGTTGTCAGCCATATTGGGAGTTCCTCCTTTTTCGTATTCGTAGAATTGAGTGATCAGCCAGGTCATGTACTGGCCGAGGGTCTTGCCGGAAGCTTCCTGATTTTCACGAACCTGTGCATGCAGAGCGGATGGGATTGGAGCGCAAAGATTCTTGATGTCTTCCGCCATATCCTGACCTCCTTCTTGTGTAATTGCAAAGCAAGCATATATAAGTTCAGCGTAGAAAGCTATTCACGAAACCTAACAAAGAAGATGCGGTAAATGCAAGCATAATGGAAGAAGTTTTATCTGGTTGTTGCCGCCTGCACGAGCGAGCGGGTGGTGTTGACAGCTGCTTGGGCTGTATAGACTGCCGACATAATATTGGCTCTGGTAGTGGTGTCCAGACCAAATGTCCCTGCAATCCTGGGCACCTCGCCAGCGGAGAGCATCAGACCTAATCCCAGCAGAGCATTCTCGCTGAATACCATCAGCCCTGCCACCAATATGGTGGCCTGCAGGAACGCGGTAAGGCATAAGCCAATCACTTGCTTCATCCACTGGGTGAATCCATCGGTGTATCCTCTAGGGATTGAAAACATATAGAGGCTTCCAACCGCGATCTGGATGAGAAGAATGCCGCCCCTTTTTAGATTTGCGAAAAACACCTTGATCACAGCATAGGCCATCAAAATTATGCAGAAGATCAGCATGAGTGGGTTGGTGCCAATTCCCCAGTGGCCAGCAGCCGCGATCTCCGTTAAGGAAGTAGACTCCATGTTTTCCAAAATTGCCGCGCCAAGATCTCCAATGCCTGAACCGGCTCCGGTGATACCTTGTGCAAAGGTCCCTTGCAGCGCAACGGATAACGAATACAGGCGAACTGGAACAACGGTAAACAGGTTCACTGCCAGAAAACCCTTAATGGCATTTAATGCAGCCTGTTGGATATTGCCACGGCCAGAAATATATTCTATTCCGCACTCAAAACCAGAAACGACCAGACTGACGCCATACAGAGCCCAACCGAGTTGGGAGAAGAATAGGACAACGGCTTGCACCCATTCCAATTCAAAAAGTTCCGCACCCATATTGCCCATCTGGGCAAAAAATGCGCCGAGAAAGCCAACGACCTGACTGTAAAACCAATCCATAAGAGCATCCATAATGGGATTGGCTACAAAATCCCAAATAAACATTAGGCACTAACACCTCCTCTCTAAAAGGTAACCGCACCCCCTTCCTAATTAGGAGGGGGTGCGGCCTTCGATTCTTAGATGCCGATGATGCCCCAGATGTAATTGGGGGCCAGCAGTACGAAGATAAGGCAAACAAAGAGGATTGCAGGACCAGTCCATTCGAATTGTCCCCTTGTGCGGTAATCGAAGTACGACATTCCCAGCTTCACAAAGAATGCAATGGCAAGGATCATACTCAGGGCAGGAAAAATCACATTATCCACGACAGTCTTGATTTGCGTTGCGGCATCATCCCAGGTCTGTTCCACTGCACCGGCCACATCACCGCCAGCTGCAAACGCGGGGACGGTGAGTAAGATCACCATAAGGGAAATCACACAAAAGGCACATAAGTATTTTTTCAACTTCATGTTAATCACCCTTCTTTCTTAAAAATATCGAGCTGGAACCGGTGTGCCTTTCCTCCGAGCTGAAACCAGCTGAAAGGCCTTTGAACCTTTTGTTCTCCTCTGTTCATAGATAGTTCCTCCTCAAAGTGGGAGGGCCGCCCAATTGGGCGACCCTCCTGGATGTAATGGAATTGGATCAATATCCCGTTCTGGGAAGGGGCTCGGAAGGCTTATAAACCTTGGTTACCCAACGGCTGGTTGCCATGATCCACTGTCCGTCATAGACACCGCCCACATCTGCCTGGTTAACGAACTGGGTGCCACCAGTGAGCCAAGAGACTACATTGCAATAGACTCTCGGTGCCTCCACCTGTCGGAAATTGGCGGGCACCACGCCGAAGGACACCATAAACTGGGTCACATACTCGTTGGAAGCCAAACCAAGTGCTGCAGGCGAGGCATCCAGCGTATAGTTCTGCATGGTGCTCAGGTTGTCGTACATGGTGCGCCATGTACCGCCGCTCAGGTTGGTCTGGTAGACCACCTTGTAATTTCCAGGCACATTGTAGGTGCCGGTGATGATCTTATCCAGCCGTACCGCCTGGGTAGGCAGGGTATCCCTCCAGTAGAAGGAGGTGAGGCTGGTGGTGGAGTTGTTGCCGATGCCAGAAAAGTCATAGCGAATCTGCTGCCCAGGCATGACCTCCACATATCCGGTCTTTTTAATGCTGACGTTGGTATAGAGGCTCTTATTTGTCATGGCCGTCTTAACGATCTGACCGGCAAATTCGATCTCCACCTCAATGGGAGTCTTGTCCAGGCCATAGAACTCGGCTGCCTGGGCTTCCACAACTTTGTACCGGCCCAGGGGCAGCGGCTTAGAGACTGCCACGCCATTTTTGTCCGTCTTGATGGTATCCACCAGCTTGCCGGTCCGATAGTTGTAGATCTCGAAGACGGTGTTGGGAATGGGGGTTCCGGCAGGCCAGCCGTTCATCGAGTTATAATCTGCCGAAGTTTTGGTAATCTGGATCTGTCCGGTAATGGGAGTGTTTTCCCACTCAACCTCGGTGGTCTCTCCAGACTTCACATAGACGGTTTTCTTCTGGGTGTCCGGGACATACCCCTCATTTTCCAACTCGCGCAGGGAGTAACGGCCTGCCTCCAGATCTTCGATGTAGACATAGCCCCGGTCATCACTGGTGTACTGACCGATGGGGGTGTTGCTGCTGTCATAGAGGAGGAAGGTCACCCCGTAGATCCCTTCGCCGGTAGTGCTGTCCGTCTTATGGATCAGGATACCGGACACGGCCTTATTGGTAATCTTGAGGGGTTCTGTCTTTCCGTTCTCCACCTCAAAGTAGTAGGGGGTGCTGTCCAGCTTGAAGCCATCCGCTGACTCGACCTCCACCGCATAATAGGCACCGTCTTCCAGGGAAACGAAGACTCGACCGTTTTTGTCCGTGGTGACGGTATCGATCAGTTCGTCATCTACCTTACGGATCTCGAATGTGGTGCCAGGAATGCGCTCGGTCTGATCAGCTTCGTTGACCTTGATAATCTCAACCCCTCCGATGGGATCGTTATAAAAAGTCAAGGTCTGCGTATCTGCCGGGTTTACCACCACGGTCTGGGACTGAGTGGCCGGATCAATGGTGTAGCCATCAATAGTTTTCGTTTCCTTTACCACGATCGTGCCGGTCACACCACTGATTCGAATCTCACCATTGGCATCTGTGGTATAAAGGCCCTTGCTGGACAGGTGGCCGCTGTCAGCGTCCACATAGCCACCATCGGCGTAGGTCAGCTCAAATTCCACACCAGCCAGAGGCTTTTTAGTCACGGAATCGAGCTTTCGAATGACCAGAGTGCCCTTCGCCGCATTATAGAAGCGCAAGGTCTGTACCTCACCGGCCTTAATCTCAATGGACTTGGGAGAAGTGTCCAGCACATAGCCCTCCACTGTTTTGACCTCTCTGGCGGTCACCGTGGTGCCGGGCTCCAAATCATCAATAACAATGCGGCCATTCTCATCGGTAATGTACTCTCCATTGCTGGAGCCAACGACCGCGCCGGAACTATCTGTGACCAAGAAAGTCACGCCCGCCAGCGGCGTAGTGGTACCCTCGATATACTTTTCGATGACCAATGTGGTACTGGGCGTGTTGGTGAAGTAGAGAGTCTGCGTATCATTGGGGTTGACCTGGACGGTCTGGGTCTTCTTTGCGGGATCAATGCTGTATCCCGGAATGGTTGCGGTTTCGGTCACTACCAGGGTGCCCACTACACCGTCAATCTGGATCTTTCCGTCCTTATCGGTAAAGTAAAGACCGTTGCTGGAGATGTAGCCGTTCTCGTCCGGCACGTACTCACCGGTAGATGTGGTCACCTTAAATGTAACTCCCTCGAGAGGTTTACCAGTAAGAGAGTCCCGCTTATCGATGATCAAACTTCCGGCCTTAGAGTTCTTGATGACCACTGTCTGTGTATCGCCGTTCTCGCCGATCACCACATTGGTGGTGGGCTGATCGATCACATACCCAGACGGAGCCTTCAGTTCAGAGATTACATAGGCACCTGGGGCCAGATTCGTGATGTGAATTTCACCATTGGAGTCCGTTGTGAAGATGCCATTCTGGGTGAGAGTGGAATCTCCAATGACACCATCCAGCCCAACTTCACAGCCTGCTGCCGTAGTCACGCGGAATTCAGCACCAGGAAGAGGTTTGCCGGTGGCGCTATCGCGTTTCTGAATAGTGAGCTCGCCCTTGGGCTGGTTCTTAAAGGTAAGCGAAACAGTTCGCCCCTCCTTGATCTGGATGGTCTGGGACTGGGTGTCAATCAGGAAACCTGCCGGAGCCTTCGTTTCAGTGACGACCACGCTTTTACCGGGAGCCAAGCCCTCGATGCGGATCTCACCGTTCTCGTCCGTGCGGTAGATTCCATTATTGTCTCCGATCAAAGTACCATCCGCATACATGACCTTAAACTCGGCGTCCTGGAGAGTCACGCTGGGATTGACAGAACAAACCTTGCGAATCAGCAGGTTGCCATCCGGCATATTCTTAAACCGGACAGTGACTACCGACTGTTCTCCGCTGTCGGCCAGATAGACGGTTTCCGAAGACTGGATGATGCTGTAGCCGTCCGCAGGGTCCACTTCCTCCAGAATATAGGTGCCGGGTTTGAGGCTGGTCCAAATAGCGGTGCCGTTTTTCCCGGTCACCTTCTGGCCAATAATCGTTCCACCGGTGCCAGATGTCCCGCCAAGGTAGCGCAGCTGGAACGTGCAGCCCGGAAGGGCCTCACCAGTGACGCTGTCGTATTTCTCGACGATGATGGCGTTAAGGGGAGTGTTCTGGAAGGTAACGGTTTTCTTTTCTCCGCCATGGAGAATGATCTTCTGAGTTGTGGGCTCTACCATCTGGAACCCAGGAGCAGGCTCTACCTCAGTGATGGTGTATTCGCCGGGATACAGCCGCTTTCCCTGCTCGTGGAGCCGGATCTCGCCGTTAGAATCCGTCAGGAACTCGCCAAAATCAATGGTGGCAGGTGCGTCAGCGGCCTCACCATTGCTGGTATAGGTTACATGGAATCGCGCTCCCTCCACGGGGGCACCAGCAACGCTATCCTCCTTGTAGATGGTGAGTTCAGGGCTTTTGCTGTTCTTGAAAACAAGCTTCTTTTCATCCCCTGCATTCAGAGAGATCGTCTGTACCCGATCTGCGTCTTTATCGGGGAGGAAGTAGGGGGCCGGTACGGACAATTCAGTGACACGGTAAGTACCAGGTGCCACACGGAGGGTAACAGTACCATCCTGGCCGGTGGTGACATCATTCTGGTAATCACCATCAATGGCTTCAATCCGGAAGACGGTGCCGGAAATGGGGGTGGTGGAGTCTGCAGCATCGACTTTAGCGATGGTGAGCTGAGGCTGCTTCAAGTTATCAAAGATCAGCTGCTTCTCATCGCCAGGACCCAGCCAGATCGTCTGGGTAGGTTCCGCAGCCACCACATAGGGGTCAGGTACGGAGATTTCAGTCACTTCATAGCTGTCTACGGGAAGGCCAGTCAAAGTGGCCGTGCCGTCTTCACCAGTAGTAACATCCGTGTGGTAGCCGTGATGAATGCCCTTTACTTCAAAGACGGCTCCAGGAACAACCTGTCCGGTCTGGCCATCGCGTTTAAGAATGGTAAGGGTAGGAAGTTCTTCATCTACTGCGGAGACCGAAATCGTGCCGCCACCGTCCACATCTTCCTGATCCACATGGACGGTTACAGGCTCTTCGAGTCGGGCATAGGGAGCCGGTACATAGACTTCAACGAAAGCGTAGAGGCCCTCGGTGATATTGGTAACGGTAATAATTCCAGAGGCATCGGTTTTCTCTGTGGCAATGATCTGCCCATCTTTCAGGACATTGAATACTGCGCCTTCGATGGGCTGGTCGGAGTCGTTTACCTTCAAGAGTTCGAGCTTTACTTTTGCATCGTTCTCGAACACAAGGTCAACATCGCTCTTGCCGTCCCAATAGAACTCCTGCCGGACCTTATCAGGATCTTTGCTGATGGTGTACCCATTGGGAGGGGTGACTTCAGTGGCTACATAAGAGCCGATGGGCATCGTATCCCAGGGTACATCCTGCAGATATCCTCCGACACCAGTGGTGTAGGTGCCGGTAAAGCTGTTATCGACACCCTCGATCTTAATCACAGCACCAGCCAGCCCCTTGCTGGGATCGTCGGAATCCACTTTGCGGATGCTGCCCTCACTGGTGATGACAGGAGTATCAGTAAAGGTAACTGTGACGGTGGTACCGCTCTCGTTGGGGAGAACAACATACTGAGGTCCTGCGTTATCAATTTCGTAGCCCTCCGGAGGGGCCATTTCAGTTACGGAATAAGTGCCCGCATCCAAAGGCGACAGCGTATAGGTTCCATCGCTCCCGGTGACAACCTCCTTGGAATAGGCGCCATTGGCGGACTGGATGAGGAACCGAGCACCGGAAAGGCCCTTGCTGGGGTTGGTAGAGTCTACCTTCTTTACGGTAAGCTCGTACTGCTCGCGGGTGATGGTGAGTTCGCCAACGAATACAGCCTGAACATCATTGGCGGGGTGGTAATTGGAGCCGGGACCAGCATATTTGTATTCATATACTGCGCAATCACCCCAAACACCCTCTGCACCGAGGTCGAGAGTGTACTGGGCCCTGTCGCGGAAAGACCAGCCATCCAGTTCCTCATCAATGCTGGTGTAGTTGGTGTGTTTGAGGTTGTTGAAAACATACATCAATTCTTCCGCGCAGGCGACCACAGGATCAGAGAGCAGACCGGCCTTATACCGCCAAACTACTGCCTGCACCCATGCATTCATAGTCCAGGTATAGTCGGAGCCCCATACTTCATCCAGGCCCAGTGCTTGTGCCCGGTCAGTGAAAATACCTTTGGTATGACAATAGAAATATGCCATCATAATTTTCACTGTGGAGTCGTTGATTTCTTTGGGGCTGTTCCACTCATGACCTTCCAAAGACCAGCCCATGCCTTTGCCTTTTTCGGAGCAAAAGCCCATGACGCTGTCGCCGTTGAAATCAAACTGCATCTGGTGCATATAGCAAATCCCTAATGCGGGAGAGTCATAGTGGACCCCGTTGTAGGTGCAGTCCTCCAACTTAATGGTGTTGGGGCTGGCTGCCAGCGCACTGGCAGGGAACAGGCCCACAATACACAGAACAGCGAGCAGCAAGGACATCATGCGAATATATACGGAATGCGTTTTCATCTTCATTTTTTGTCCTTTCCTCGAAAAAAGAAAGGGCCGTAGGGATGGAGCATTCCAGTCAAAACAGGCTGTCGGGTTCTGTATCCCTACGGCCTGTTGCTTCTCTCGATATTGTTTTTTGGGGGATTATTCTACTTGAACTTGGATAATAAGCATATATGCCATTGCGTTACATCATTTTACTCACCTTCTTTCTTGCAAAGGCACAAAAAACGGCCCCTCCAGTTTTGGAGAGGCCACATTCTACATGAATTTATCCGTAGGGATTATTGGTCTTAGGTTTTCCGAGGAACAGGTAGCAGTAGGTAACGCCATTGTCCTTGGTTACACCTACTCCTAGACTTGTTGCGCCTGGATCGGTCATGGCTTGGAAGTGCCCAGGAGATTTTTCCCAGTTATCCACTGCCCGCTGAGCAATATCTGCTATCGCCGCACCAGTGAATACGGTTAGATTTGAGCCGAAGCCATACGGATATCCAGATGCCGCCACCGCTTCACACCCTTCTTTCGTGTGATGCCAGGTAAACTTTTGATCGCTGCAGTTCTGCGCTGCTGCCATCAGGCGCTGATCGATAGTCAGTTCCTGGAGACCATTCTCGCGTCGTACCTCGTTCACGAGGACGGCGATCTCTTCTCGCACCTCCTCAAGTGTGGAGGAGGCTTCCGGTGCTTTTCCAGTGTAAGGAGCATCGCTGTCCATGTACACCGCTCCGTCCCAATACACATTGAACCCGACCATCTTGCCCACATCTGCAAGTTTGACATAGTTGTTGCCGTTGATGATATATGCTTCCATCTGAACTTTTTCCCCATCCAGGAAGAACTGGTGGGAGCTGCGAACTGCAGTGAATAGTTCTTCAGCGGCGTGTGCTGTGGGGAATGCCAGAAACGCGCCGATTACGATACCTGCCGCTACCAGGGCCAGATTCTTTTTTGCCTTCATATTCATTCCTCCTTTGCATTATGTGGATCTTTGCAAGCACACAATATCCAAGAAGGAGGTAGAAGTCAAGCAGAATCTTCCGTGTGGGCAGAGAACAAATGGCGGCTCAGCAGATCAGTTTACACAGCAGTCGCCTGGACGCACCAGCGGTAAGCACTCTGATTCATTACGCAGGTGTACAACACGATCCGGTCCTCGCCAGTAGGCGTCATGGCGCTGCGGTCCGTTTCGCTGACCTTACTGACGGAGGTAACTTTATAGGTGCGGGTGCCCAGCTTAGTGGTCAGGGTGATCTTATCCCCGATCTCCAGGGTATGGATCTTGCCGAAATGGTTGTTGACACCCCGATTGTGGCCAGCCAGGGCAACAGTGCCGTCCCAGATACTCGTGTCTGTGAAGTGGCCTGCTCCCTTGGCCAGTGTGCTGCTCCCGGTGCCCTGATAGATCTTCACACTGAGGCCAATGGCGGAGATTTTCAGAGTTCCCAGATAATCACCAGAATAGTAGAGATCATCGGTCACATAGGTATAACCGCCAGATGTACTGGATCCGCCAGAACTGCCAGAGCTGGTATTGCCTGTGCTTTCGCCAGACGTAGGCGGGAATACGATGGGCATATTGCCGCCGGAGATAGTACCAACCGCCATGCCGCCAGGGGCCAAGTTGGGGGTAAGATAGGTACCTGTTCCAAGGGCATCTGCGCTGGGGCTGCCAAAGGAAGGCGGGATCAGGGCTGCGTTTTTGCTCACATCCTCATTCTTCATTGCCCCACCATCAGCCGTGTGGACTACCTCGATAGAAGTAGGATCCCCGTAATCCGGATTACCGGGGGCGTCAATGCTGTAGTCCAAGGCGCTGGCAGGCAAGGCCAATGCCGCAGACAGGCAAAGCGTCAGGCAAGTGGAAATTACTCGTTTCATTCGCTCTCCTCCTCCGTTGTCTCGTGGCGACGCTTCATAAACAAAGCGGCACCTGTTCCTGCACCGACTAGGGCTACGATACCGAAGGGGACTGCAATGGCCAACCAATTAAACTGGGCGGGGCCAGTGCTTTCATCCTCCGTTGGCAGAATAGGCTCCAGCGGTGTTCCTTCAAAAATAGCCACATAGCGCACCTTATTCAGGGCGATGCGGCTGACGGTTCCGGTATAGTCCGCAGTCACGGTATAACCTTTCACATAGGAGCTGGTCGCAGTTCCGGTATAGGTGGCGACAGCGGTGAAACGGTCGCCAACGGCATATCCATCCATGTTTGCGGTATTGTCTGTCTGCCAATTGACCGTTTGAAGCGTCAGGGTCCGACCGTCCTCTTCGATGGTCTTGGGGATGTACTGGGTATCCTGACCAGCCAGATTGGGGTAGGAGCGTGTGGCAGAGACTTCCTTGGTGGAGCTGCCATACCCAGCAACCTCCACCCGGACTGTGGACAGGTCCAGGCTCAGAATCCCGGTCAGACCGTCATCCGTAACGAATTCCTTTTCGGCGGGCAGCAGCGCCAGCACAGACTCCATATCCTTATTCTTGCTGGGCAAGGAGACCGTTTCAGTGTGCTGCCGACTTTCGTTTTCGGGAAGCTCCTGTTTGAGCAGATCCGTCAGGGTATAGTGGAAGCCGTCCTGCTCAAAATCAGAGCGGGGAATCCCTGCGGGGTCATCCTCCGGCCCCAGGTCATAGATTTTTTTCAGTTCTGTGCCGTCCTCGCTGCGGCTGATAGAAGTAGGGTAACATACCTGGGCTGCAGTAGCCGCACTCCCAAGATCTGCTGCCAGTGCTGCGGGGCAGAGCGCCATTGTCAGTGTCAGAACCAGGACGCAAAGGGTCATTACTCGTTTCATGAACATTACCTCCTTACATTGCCATGGTGGGGCCGTTTTCCTCTTGACCCTCGGGGGCTGGGGACTTCTGAGCCTCCTGAACCTGTGCCTGCTCATAGGCCTCCAGGACCTTCTGATCAAACTGCTGCTTGAAATCTTTGGTGCAGGGATAGCAGATGTCTCGATACTCACCCTTTACCTTTCTGCTGGGCATGGAAACGAAAAGCCCATTTTTCCCTTCCATGATCCGTACATCCCGCACGGCAAAACAGCCGTTCAGCGTAACCGAAGCGATTGCTGCCACGGGGCCGTCCCCTCGATAGGGAAAGATCCTCACATCCATCTCCATAGGGGACACTGCTGCTTTCATGTCGTTCTTCATGTCTTCATTCCTCCTGAATTTGATGAATTTTGGTTAAGCCGCTCTAAAGTGCGGCGGACCAACAGGTCATACTCCCAGGGCTCAACTTCCAGAGATACAAAAGCGCCGCCCTCCGTCAGACCATCCGCCATAAACTTAAGAATCAGCGGATGCTTCGAAGCGCAGCGTTTCCATTCTCTCAAGGGGATCCATCCTGTACCGGCGCGATACGCCAGCGTAATGGCGGATTCCTTTGCCCGGTTTGCATTCAGCCAGAGATATTTATCCTTTAATTTTGAAGATAAGGAGTCACCTTTTGGAATTGGTACAATCGCATCAGGATGGAGGACATACCGAAGCCGCAAGGCGGAAATACATGCCTGTGTTGCAGTATTGACCTCTTCCACATCGGCCCAGAGCGGAAACTGCTTGTAGTCAGAGGCCAGGATGTCTTCGCCTTCTCTGTCATATTCAAAGAGCGGGACACATCGAGCGATCTCCAGACAATGCACTCCATCCGTCAGCCCAAGAGATTTTACTCCCGTAGCAGGCAGACTCGCATAATGCGTTAACGCATCATCCAAAGATAGAAAATGGGACATCCGCCACCCGACCACGCCTTTCGGATCATGTCCCAGACGAAGATCATCCACCGTGTAATAACTCAAATTCATAATTCCTCCACTTCACTCCATCTTCATGCCTTCCATGTTGTGATCAACATTCTGGCCTGTCAGCTCGTTCAGTTTTTCCTCAGCCCACTCCGGCAGAAGATTCTCCTGCAGGACTCCGATGAAGTCTAATCGGTTCCATCTGGTATGTTCTCCATCTCCCAGGCAGGTACAGCGGATAGAACGACCGATGGCATGGGGACTGCACCCAAATCCATCATGGGCATACCAAAGCTGATTTTCCTGTGTCCAGCAGGATTCTCTCAGAGTGTCCGGACTCAGTACCAGCACCTTTCCTGTGTAATCTAAATCCTCCCATGAATTGGGTTCGCAGTGTTCTGGGCCGAAGAGGTTAAGCTTCTGATAGGCCTCCCGTACTTGGTTCACAAAACCATTCACAACCTCGGAGTGTGAGTTAACAATAAACTCCACCTTGTGGCCCATATCTTCCGGAATGAAGGTGCGCTGTGCCCAACTTCTGTTGTCGGGGCGGAATCGGTCATCGCCACTCTTTTCCTGGATGGTGTTTGCCAGCACCCAGTTCACCCGCTTGAAACCGAACTCCTCCAACACCTCTTTGGCGCAGTCCTCTTTGAGATGCACGCCATCAAAGCCTTGGCGGATACTATCCTCAATCGCTTTTTTACAGGCGATGTTGGCCTGATGGCTGGCCCGCCATAGGGCTATCTGCCCGCTGCGCCTGGCTGCGTCCAGACCGTCTGTGTAGAGGTAGGTATCATTCCTCATCTGCTTCGTCCTCCACCGCCAGAAGCAGACGCAGACCGTCCGGGTTGGCTCCGCACTCCAGAAGATCATCCAGCAGCTCCTCATCTACGGTCTCGAGAGGGTCGGGGATATCCAGGACATCGACGATTTCATTGCTGGCATCCACCATCTGGAGAATCAAGGAGTCGATCACCTCGTAGAGATGGGTGATAGTGGTGATGGCCTGCCGCGCCGTGATGTCCTCCCGGCTGATCAGGATACTGCCTGCATCTGCCTGGATAGTCAGCTGCTCCGCGTCAGCCAATTCAGCCATCTGCATGGCGGGGAAAGGAATTTTCTGGTTTCTGTTCTCGGGATTACGATGTAATACAAACTTCATTTCAAATTACCTCCTAGTCTGCTTTTAAGATTCTGCGAGGCCGGTGCAGGATGACGGGTTCCCACATGGCCTCAGTTGCCTGCCCAAAGATATCAAGTTGCTTATTCAGGTAGGGGCTGGGATCGTAGTTGGTGATGATCAACTCCCTGAAGGTGGAACCTTCGGTCTGTGACAGCGGATTGGTTCGTTTCAAGGAGATGATGAAAAAATCATCTTTGTACAGATCAATGATCCGGTCATCATAGCCGTAGGAGATGATCACATACCCTTTACATGAACGTGCCCTGTCGTGAAGGATGATGTGGTGTTCCGGAAGGAATCGCACATCATAGACCTTTTCTGTCAGCATATAGGGTGGATCTGCATAGATGATTCCGTCCGGACGGTCCTCCTTGGGGATCAGCACAAGGGCATCCTGATGTTCCAGGAAAATGCTGTCCATTCGTCTTGAAACCTGGGGAAGTTTATCCACGATTGCCTGCGGGTCCACAGTTTTAATGCCAACAGAATTTCCTGTCCCACTGAAGCTGCCGTAAGTGGTGAACAGAAAAGCCGCTGCCCGCCGCACATCAAAAAGTTTTGCGTTGCCATCCAGGATCGTGAGCAGTTCGCGGATCTCTTCTTCGGTAAAACAAGTGGACTCCGCTACAACTCGTTTCTCCTCCTCAATATGCCGATAGAAGTCCGGCTCATGAGCGGCCATATCGCGGTAGAAGGCGAAGGGTGTCCTGCCATGCACCGGCAGAAACTTCAGTTCTTTGGCCAGTGAGAACGATTTTTCTTTGACGCAGCAAAACACATTGAACAAATCGTCGTTCAGGTCGTTATAAATGTCCAACCGGCCCTTCTTTGGCTGCAGACCTAAGATGACGGCACCGCTTCCACCGAACACCTCTGTAAACTGTTTCACATGGGGCGGTATCAGCTGGTGGATGTAGGGAACAAGTTTCTCTTTGTTCCCCATCCACGGAAAGAAGGGCTTAGCCATTAGCAGCACCGTCCCTTTCCGAGTAACCATCAAGGCACCCTCGCATACTGCGGATATCTTCCATCAGGCCATCCGCCATCCCCTGGAGAAAATCCATGCTGTCACAGAGTTCCGCAGCGGTGGCGGCATAGTAATAGCCGTACTGGTCACTAGCGATGGGGTTCTTTTTCTTTCGCAGTCGTTTTACCAACTTTTGAAGATCCTTAACATTGATCCCCAGTGTCCGAGCCAACTCCCTGCCGCTTTTCCGGTTTTCACGGCCATGACAGGAGCTTTTCAAATAGTCCAACAACTTGTCATCTCTCATAAATGCCTCCTTTTCCGGACACGTTTTACCGAAAAAGGGCGCAAAAAAGAAGGGGCCGTTTTGTCCCTTTCGGAAAAACGGCCCCTAATTTGGTGTGAGATTGTTACATGGTCATCTCCGGTTCATGTTCTGGCTGGCTGTATTCGTAGATGACCTCTTGCCCATTCCTGGCTGCATAGCCATGGTCTGTTGTGGACAGGCCATATTTTGCCATATGATGCTGGGCGTAGGCTACAGAGTCAAAGCACTGGTTGAGCAGCGGATCCTGGCCAAGTACACCCTCCTTTCGGGCCAAGTCCATGCCATACTGCGCAAGATCAACCCCGCGGGGAATATATTCGTAGCAATGGAGGTTTTGGGCGAGATCCAGTGCCAAATCCAGGCGGTGACAGTCTTCCAACTCCATGACACACATCCATTTTTCCAACCAGTGGGATTCTCCCTGCCCCTGTTCCGCCCAGACATAGCCGAAGTCAATGGCGTGGCGAACCAATTCTCCTGCGGAGTCATATTGGTTGAGGATGTCGGTAATCTGGGGCAGAGCGCAGTCCACATCCACCGCCATGCACTGATCCAGTGTTTCTGCTTGCAAGGCATCCAGCCCGAGAAGCAGTTCATCCGGATGGACTGCATCCATGTACTCTCCTGTGTCGGGGAATCCAATCCAGACACCCTCCATATTGTTTCTGCTTACCAGTTTGATCCGAATTGCATACTCACCGGTGTTAGGCAGCGGCATGTTGGGATTTACCTCCGGCAAGGGACGATCGGGGTTCAGCCGCTCTACATAGTGGTTCTCAACAAAACTGCCTGAACCATGTTCCCGATAGGCTGCCCCAACAATTTCCGGGTCAAGGTAGCCCCGTGCCGCGTGTGTGGGGGTGTGAATATGCTCCATGACGAATCGTCCCAGTAGCACATCGTCCTCTGCTCCATAGAGGAGCTGGTAGTGATCCAATCCCTGAAGAATTTGGATGGTCGTCTGAATGTCCCTTGGTGATTCAATCTGCATGGCACCTCGGAAGAGCAGTTCTTCCTTTGCTGTCATGCTTTCCAACCGTTGTTCCAGCCAATCATGTTCCGATTTGCCCATCTCCATCCCCTCCAAAAGAGGGGCGAGGCGGTGTTTCATGGACTCATCACCTCCATCTGCGGCCCACAATGGGACTGCGAGTAACTCACATCCAGGTCGGTGTGCTGTACCACATAGCCTTCGGAGGTGAAGACTCCGCCCTCCTCCATTCTGGCCTTTCGGCCAATGGCTGCATAGTCCAGAACCTCATACACCTCTTCCGGCAGGCCGGGCGGAATTACCGGGAAATCATTGTCCACATAGAAGTGTCCCAGCTGCTCGTCATTACCAACTCCTGGAGCAACATGACAGCAATCCGCACTGTTGGCCAGGTCGACCAGCCGACACAATGGCAGTTCCGTCATTCCTTTATCCAGATCCATGCGGACAAGGCCCTCGAAGGCCGCTTCCTGGACAGGTTCCAAGGAGGCCAGTTTCTCAGCCAGCAGATTCAACTCTGTCAGATCCATATCCTCTGGCAAATGCTCCTCAAGGTATTCCCGCCCACAGAAGTCCGATACTTCGGTATAGAGGGGGGAGCCGGTGTTCAGTTCCAGCTGGAGTGCATCCAGTTTTTCCTGTTCCATAGGCAGTTCTACCAACCGGTGAGCTGTACTGTCCATTTCCAAAGGACTTACATATACGGTGAATCCTTTATTCAAGCGTCATTCCTCCCGTCTCCTGGTTCTGATGTTCTTCATACCACTTGGGATCCGCACCAGGTACATCCCAACCGCATAATCCCGTGAGTTTTGTTATCCGAGGAGTTTCCCCGAATACAAGGAAACCCCTCGGGTATACACAAAAGTTACAGGATAATCTATTCTCGTAGAAACCAAATAACATCGGTCTTTTCATCTCCTTTTTCCTTTTCAGGTGCTGGCAATTTTGCAGGGAGGCCGCGTTCTCGTAAGATTTTGTTTGCTTGATCTGAGGTAACGGTGGCATAAATCATGGTGGACTGAATAGATGAATGTCCCAAAAATGCTTTAATTGCAGGCAGCGAACATCCGCATGCCAGCATATCAACTGCAATCGTATGGCGAAATGCGTGTGGGGTATAGGCTTTTTGCTGGAATAACCCTGGATGTAATTTTTTAGCCATATTCACATACTTGGAAACAACTTCCTCTACACACGAAATCGTCATATGCTCGTTTCGCTGGCTCGAAAAAACATGACGGTTTTTGTCTCCATAAAATAAACCTGCCTGTTTGAAATGAACTCTCAATAGATCTGCACATTCATTGGGGATAACAATTCGCCGGGCCTTGCTTCCTTTGCCCACCAAGCGCACACGGGTTTCTACACCAAAAGTAACATCATTTGCAGTTAGGTCGCAAAGCTCCTGCGCTCTGGCGCCGCTTGCATAGAGAAAACTCATGAGGACAACATCTCTCCGCCCGCAAATTGTTTGTCGATTTGGCAATGACAATAATATCTGCATTTCTTCTGGCAAAAAGAATACGACATCATCTCCGCTTCTTTTAGAGGCCCTCTTTCTCTCGGTTCCCAGAACGCAAGACGAAAATGCTCCGGCAGATACCACATCTCTTCTCAATGCGAATTTAGCAAAGGAAGACAGCGCAGCAAGGCGTTGGTTCCTGGTTTGTTTACTGCAGCCGCGTGTGGTTTCTATCCATGACAAAAATTCATCAACTATACTGCTGTCCAGTACAGAGAACGTTACTTTACCCGCAGGGATCCCCTTTTCTTCTTCTAAGAAAATGAAAAAGATCCGCAAGGCTGCTTTGTAAGATCGGATTGTATTTTCACTGACACCTTTCGTGTCTGGAAGATAGCTGTCAAAAAATTCGGTCAACAGCCTTATAAATTCCATACCTCGCTTCATTCGTCAATCACCTCCGGGAAGATATTGTGCTTCCTTGTATAGTCCGTAATCAGAGTATGGTCTCGCTGGAAAAAATCGTAGTTTGCCTGCAAGTATTTATCGGTCTCTCTTAGGTCGCAATGTCCGAGATATGTGGATATGAAAGGAACGGCATCGGCAAAATCAAGCGGCGTTTGCAGTAATTGGTCAAATGCTTTTGCCACAAATGTGTGCCTGAAGCAGTGGAGGCACGGCCCGCGCTCATATTTCCGTACCCGTTCAAAATCAATGCCGCAGTCCTGTAGAAGATGTCCCATCCTTTTCCGGGCCCACTCTGCTGAATAGCGTCTTCCGCTGGTGCTATTTACAAACAGATATTCTCTCTGTGGTACAATAGATAAATACGCTCGAATGAGTTCTGTCAGTGAAATATCCATAGGCACATACCGTTGCTTGTCATTTTTGGCGTGTCGGACAAATAGCACCCCTAAATTCAAGTCTATATCTCTCGTTTCCATCTTCAACGCCTCATTTCTGCGCAAACCGCATCCGTACAGCATCCGTAATAAAATACAAAATAGGACTGCACTTTCTGGATTATAATCGCTATATGGAAGACTATCAGCGGAGGCTATCATTCTTTTCCATTCTTCATCGCTAAAAACATACGGCGCATAGGTATAAGAACACCGCGGGTATTCCGGTTCAAATGCGGTAATGTTTATAGAACGCAAATATTTTGAAAGCCCCCTGTAGCGTGCAATGTAGCTTACTTTATTTGCGCTTGTACCACATATCGTAGAAAGCCATTGGTTGATAATGCTTTCACTGAGACATTTTTCGAAAGTATGATTTTGCAGCAAAAAAGAATCCAGACTCCTAAGCATGATTTCATGGTTACGTGTGCTTCGCCCAGCCGATAAAAGCAACTGTAGATAATTGCTAAACTCAACAGCCAGGAAACTTTTGAAATCATTTTTCATTGGGAACCCTCCCCATGTTGCTTAGCCACTCTTTAAGTTTATCTGTTGCTGGAGGGACGGCAACTGCACACCGTCTAAGGTTTTCAATATCCAGTCGGACATAATTGTTAAAACAAAGCGAGCTTTGATGCCCTAAAACCTTTTGTACAACAGAATAGGGAATATCTTCTGCCACCAACTCCGTCGCCAGGCTCATGCGCAGTGCGTGCGGGCCAGTTTTTCTCCTGTCGGTGTCTATACCTGCCTTCGCCAAATAGCGAGACATTTCATGATGCGCTACAGTTTGCCCAATTGGTGTAAACGGACATTGTACCCGTAAAAATATATTCTCACTGTCCGAACTGGGACGGCCCTTTGTTAGATAGGCTAAAAGAGCTTCTTTAACATCCGGTAAAAGTTCCAGTCTTGCAGATACACCGGTTTTTTTCTGAACAAATTCGATGGTATTTGTATCCCAATGAATATTTTTCTTTTTCAAGTTGCAGATATCAGACGTACGGATGCCGAGTCGTGCGGCCAGCAGCAACATGGCACGGTCCCGTAATCCTTTGTCGGTACTTTTATCTACAACATTTAGAAGCTTTTGGATTTCATCTTTTGAATAGACAGTAGGCATGGGTTTTGCGCGGCGAACCGCGGGGACAAATTCAGCCAAATTCAACGGATGAATCTGCTCTTGATAAAGATATTTCATGAGTTTTCTAACTGCACAGCGAAAGTTCTCTTTCGAGCCACTTGCTGAAAACGCTGCATAGAGGATCTGTGCGTTAATTTCCTTTAGATCTGAAATCCCTTGCTGTTCTACGAAATGAAGAAATTCGTAACAATACAGATCTTGAAGTTTGCGTGTACCATCGCTAATAGACTGCTTACAGAGCATTTCATCGAATCTCTCAAAGACACCGCTAAAGTGCTTTAAATCTTTCTGCTTTTTCCGTGTATGGACTACGACATATGGTCTTTTGTTTAGAATGTCATTCAGCCGTCTCACATAAAAAGACATGTAAAACTGTCGACCGCTGGAGATTCTGCCACCATGTGTTGCCAAATAAGTTTCACCTACGGCTTCGGTGTACTCAAGGATTTGATTCTCTCTCATGTAGCGATCTACTCTGCCCATGGCTTCACGGTAATGTCGAATAGACTCGCTGGGGTACTCCTTTTCGTGTAGTTGGGAAAGAAGATCCTCCCACAACTGCGGCATATTGCCCGTGACAATTTCACATTTCATGGAATGCACCACCTTCTATATTTCTGAATGGCTTTTGCCTTTTTCAGAATACAAGACGGTGGTGCATTGAGCAATATTATCCCAGCAGCAGAATTTAGAAAGGTGTGATATAAGTGAATGATATGAAAACTCCTCGGATAACAAAACTCACGGGATTACACGGCTTATCCCAGTTCTAAGATAAGCCGTGCATGCTGCCAGTGAGCATCGCCTGTTCCTGTGCCGGTGTAATGCCCCGACGCTGGTTGTTATAGTCCGCCAGGTAGCGGTTCTGGGCCCTGTCGCCGGTACTCCAGTCGCTGGGGTAGTAGCCGCTCTCACCTTTTTTGATGCAGATAAGTGTTCCTTCACCGGGAAGCACAGACCAGCACATATCCGGCAGGCGGGTGAGAGAATCGGGGGAGAACTTTTCTTCCTCGGTCTGGATTGTCCAGTTGCTGGAGTTCCAGAGACTCACATAAAGTTCCCCCTCTTCCAGATCGATGACCCGCTGCTCAAATCCCTCGCCCCAACCGTCCGACGCCTGACCTGAAATGTAATCAGCCAGGGCCTCTTTTTCCTCCGGCAGAAGGTCACCCACTACCTTGCATTCCGCTACGCACCACAGCTGCCCATCGCGGCTTTCTGCGTCAAACACGATGGACTGAACTTTTTCATTTACCCCATCCTGTTTATCATACCAGCGCATAAGGCCGCGACTTTTTTCCTCCGGCACCTGGTTTTCCAGAAGCGCCTCGTGAATGCACGACTGATAGTCTCGCAGATCACGACCATTCAAATCGTTGCCGTACTCCTCCAGATCTCCCCAGCTGTCACGACCGTAAAGTTGAGCGGTGAGAGGCATGTAGAATTTCAGAGTCTGGGGTTCCGGTAACAGAACGCGGAATCGGTCTTCGCCAATCCGGAGGGCAAGGCCACTGCCGTTGTCCCAACTGATATGAAACTGTGCGTCATCATCGATATATTTGAGCGTCCCCATACTTCCAGGGGACAGTGCGTAGGGATCATCTTTCATTTCCGTCAATCGAATGCGAGACCCCTTGGGATATTGCTCCCGGAGAAAGTCCAGCCACTCTTTTTGTATTTGCATCTTGCACCTCCTACATGGTCATGCCCTGATCTTGGGACATATCCTCCAATTCCTGATGGAGTTGTTCTACTGCCTCGAAAATCGTTGGATCGTTCTTGAAACTCTCCAGTTTCTGATAGTCACCGAAAAATGTCTGCTCCCCGTCCACCATTCGGACAAAGTCGACTGTTGCGAAGTCATCCTTGGTGACACCAAGGCGTTTCTCAGGATGGTCGCTGTTCTGATAGAGCTCGACCGCTTCGTCCAGGGTAAGGTTACGGTGGAGCCGCTCCTGCGGGGTGTTACAATCAGTCATCACAAACCACGCATAGGAATGGGGGAGGGACGGGTCTGCCACATCTTGAAGGGCTTGCAACCCTTTCTCGGTCAAGCCGTAGTTACAGGTTCGTCGAGGATTTTCCTCGCCCGCAAAATCCAACAGAATATCATCCACTGCTTTCTTGATCTCTGGATCTTCAGAAAGCGTTTCGTGCTTGAATCCGGTCGTATTGCGGAGTGGAAATTCTTCTTTGATAGTTTGAAGATACTGATGTGGGTCTGTGAACTCCTGAGCCGTCCCATCTGCAAAGGTCACTCGCCCCACTATCTGGTCCTTTTGGGCCATTTCCTGCTGCCGCTTATCATAGCAGTATAGGTAGCCCTGATAATCACCCGGAGTGGGGGTACAGCGGAGACAGTAGCGGTAGTGGTCTGTTTCTGCCACATATCCAAAACTTCTGCTGTCCTCTGTGATGGTCCCGCCGTTTTTGTGACAGTAGTTGCTCATGGAGGCCAGATCTTTTAGCGGCCCGTTTGCTCGTAAGGTGTCAACGATAGCTTGGAGTTCTTCCTTGAATTCCAAAGTATTGAATCGATCCTCGTTGTGAGGCCACCAGGTATGCCAAAATTCCTTGCCACCAGAACCAAAGTCCATGCGGATGTGACCAACTGTGCCCAGAGCTTCATCCTGTTTCTGGTCCAGTTCTGAATAGAAAAGGCCCGCCTCCTCAATGGAAGCGGGCCTCAGCTGAACACCGTTTTCACATTTTTTCGTAGGTTTCTGTTTCATGGTTTTTCACCTCCTTCGTTTGGTAAGTACACAACATACCACAGTTTAGAGAGATTAGCCATGGTCAAAAACATTTTTATAAGAGAAGTGAAAATAGCCTACAACAGCAGCTCCCAGTACGGCCAGCAAAGCCACCGAGATCATGAGTTTCTTTTTCATTTGCATTCCTCCTAATCCATCAGGTGATGCTGTTCAGTATTCTTTACTTTAAGCAACATATAAGCCATCAGTTATACCAAGAGAAAATTGACTGCCCGAGTCATTATGAAAGGTATTCCATCTCTAACGTATGTGTTTCCTCAGAAAAAGGGCTGCTGCATCGGCGGATCAGGCCGAACTCGGTTCGCCGGACTCCTTCCTCTGCCATAATGTCCTCGCCCAGCTTCTCAAAATCCATATACCCGTCGATGGTATCGATTAGCTCGTCATCAG
>OIXH01001688.1_pt1 | contig 23881 bp, 13 predicted proteins | sample 1587741 | NCBI WGS metagenome assembly OIXH01 (sample SAMEA3888916, study PRJEB22519) | human gut metagenome | biome: human gut; feature: human-associated habitat; material: faeces | place: Denmark | collected 2011 | reverse complement strand
ACCTCCCTTCTTTGAAAGAATGGGAAGGATAACCGCGTACAATTTCTCTTTCTGCGACGATTATTATATAATATATGTTGTTTTATGTCAAATTAAGAAAGTATTACAATATATCAAGGACGTTCAGTTGAGCGTCCTTTTATTATGCAGAAAATCAAGGAGGCAGAACATGAAAATCACACATTAAATGAGAATTACAACAGTAATTAAATAAGTTTCCCTTGATGTTTTATATATTAGTATGTTATAATAATGTAATAAACTGTAAAGGGGTGCATGAAATGGAAAATTCGGGTCAGATGCCGTTTGAGAGAAGCGGCAGGCTTATCGGCAGGAAGTTTATTGAGTTCTTTTTTCCGTCGGTTTTGATGTCGGCGTCTATATCCCTGAGTATAATAATTGATTCCGTAATAGTAGGAAATGTTTTAGGCAGCGATGAGCTTGGTGCGATGAATCTTATCATGCCGCTGTCGCTGTGCTTTACCGCAATAAGCGGAATGTTCGGGATAGGTGCGGCGACCTGTATTTCGATGTTCAAGGGAAAAATGGATAGCAGGAATGCAGATAAGTCGCTCACGCTTTCGTGTATTGCATGGCTGGTGTGCAGCTTGGCGGGAGTGCTTCTGGGACTTTTTGCAAATGACGCTATTGCGGGGTTTCTTTCGGGAAGCTCAGGACTTGACGAGCTTGTGGCTCAGTATCTTTGGGTATATCTTTTGGGTTCGCCTTTTACGTTTGTGATGCTTATTTTTCCGCATATAATAAAGGCTGACGGAAAACCGAAGCTGTCCTCAAACGTCCTGATTATTGCCAACGTAATTAATCTTTGTCTTGACGTTGTTTATATGAAGTTTATGAACATGGGACTTGCAGGAGGCGCTCTTGCAACAATTACGGGATATATTGCAGGAACGCTGCTCTATATAATCTACATAAAGTCAAAGGGCAGAACGCTTAAGCTGACAAAAATAAAGCCGGCAGACCTCAGGCTGTATGCGGATATGTTTAAAATGAGCGTTTCGTCAATTTTCGGTCAGGGACTGATGTTTGCAAAGATGTGGATATTTAATATGATAGTTGCGCGTGAAGCCGGACAGGACGGTCTTGCGGCGTTTTCCGTATGTACGTCATGCCTGTCGTTTGTGTCAATGTTTATTGCCGGCGCTGCGCAGACTATGATGCCTATGGTCGGATCCTTCTGCGGCGCGGATGACAATACGGCTATAAGCTTTACCGTAAAGAGGGCGCTGAAAATAATAATCGGCTGCTGTATTGTGATTACCGTCCTGTTTGAAATTTTCCCCGAGACGGTATTGGGGCTTTATGGTATTAAAGACGGTGCTGTCCTGCAAACCGGAGTTGTTGCAGTCAGGCTGTTTTCTGTTGCTCTTACCGGTATCGGATTTTCATTCATGTTCATGTACTACGTTCAGTCGTATCAGATGCCGTCCTTTTCAATGCAGATATGCGCCCTTGAGGGGTTTGTGATTATAGTTCCTGCTTGTATTGTACTTTCGCGTATTTTCGGCGAGGCGGGAATATGGATTTCATATACGGTCAACGAAATACTTGTTGCGCTGTTTATCTTCATAAAAGCGCGTTATATAGTGAGAAAGTCCGGCGGAAAGCTGTATTCGATATTTATGCTCAAAAGAAGCGAGGGAGAAACCTGTGAGACCTCTGTTGACGTTTCCGATGAAGCGGCTGTGAAGGCTGCGGTAAAGGCAATCGGCGAATATGCCGATGAGCATTATCCGGGGTCTGAAAACACAGCGGAGGCAGTGCGGAATATTTTTGAACTGTCCCGCCTCGCATACAGGGAAAAGACCGGTCTTAAAAAGGGTGACACCGTCGATGTGATTATAAGCGGCGGCAGGATAACCTTTAAGGATATGGGAACGGATTACCGGCTTATAGCTTCTGAGGAATATACCGATAAAATTAAGAAATTAAATAAGGCTTATGAGAATGTGCTGATGATTGGAATGAATTATTCAAGTATAAATATATAATAAAGGGAGGAGAAGAAAAATGAGTTATGCAAGAGAAGCCGTTTTAAGCAGGACGCAGTCGGGAATTTATATTGAATGCATGAATAACCCCGAATCAACGCTGTATAACTTACCGTTTTTAGGAAAGCTCGGCGGCGATATTGACGTGGAGCGGCTGAAAGTCGCAATAGAAAAAACAATCAAGGCGCATCCGTGCCTTGACACTGTTCTTTACACAAACGACAGCGGCGAGGTAATGCAGAGGATTTCGGAGGGTATCTGCGGCGTTGAGGTGACAGAGCTGTCCGATGCCGAGTTTGAAAATCTGAGGGATAACCTTGTCAGACCGTTTGATATAAACGGCGGCAAATTGTGCAGATTTGAGATTTATATCACACCGACTGCGAAGTATTTGTTTGAGGATTTACACCACATCATTTCAGACGGCACTTCCATGATGATACTTTCCGCAGATGTAAGGAGAGCTTATGACGGCGAAGAACTTGAGATTGAGGAATACACCGGAATTGACGTCGCCGTGGATGAAGCGGCACTTGCCGGAAGCGAAGAATATAACAGAGCCAAGGAGTTTTATGCAAATCTTCTTGACGGCCGCGAGGGCGACTGCCTGCCGGTAAGGGATGTCTATGACGACACGCCGAAGCAGGGCTGGCTTTCGTATGAATTTGAAATTGACAAGGACAAGTTCCAGGCACTGCGCAATGAGATAAAGGTTTCGACCACCGCGTATTTCACCGGCGTTATGGGATTTATCACTGCAAAATACAATTACAGAGACGACAGCGTTATTGCTACTATATATAACGGACGGCGGACAGAGGAGAAGAAAAACGTTGTCTCGATGCTTGTTAAGACAATGCCGTTTGTGTCGGATATAAGCGGCAATCCATCGGTTAAGGAGTTCCTCAAAAAGGGTAACGACAACCTTATGGCAAGCCGTGAAAACGATATTTATTCCTTTGAGGAAATTGCGGCGGAATACGGCGTAAACGCAGATATAAATTTTGCATATCAGGGACGCATACTTGAATACGAGCTTATGCACGGCAGCAGTATTAAGGTCGAGCGTATATATGATGAAAGACATATAGAAAGCACGGCTTTGCTTGTCGAAATATTGGAAAAGGGCGGCGGGCGCTACGAGCTTCACATGGGCTACAGAGCGGATATGTTCAGCTATGAGTTTGCTATGAACCTGGCAAGAGCGTACGCAAAGGCCGCACAGGAGTTTCTCGTAAAGGAATATGTTGACGATGTGGAATTAGCTGACGGAGAAGCTGTTGAGCAGATTAACGCCTTTAACATGACCGAACACGAATTTGACAGGAGCAAAACGGTAATCGATTTGTTCCGCGAACGTGTACAGCTTAACCCTGACAACACCGCACTTGTATATCTTGACAAGAAATTTACATACAAAGAGCTTGATAATATAACGGACATTCTTGCGAAGCACCTGCGCAAAATGGGAATTGGCAAGGAAAAGGTTGCGGGCGTGCTTATACCGAGATGTGAGTATATGGTAATCTGTGCGCTTGGTATTTTGAAGGCAGGCGGCGGTTATCTTCCGCTTGACCCGACATATCCGCCCGAAAGACTTAACCTTATGATGAACGATTCGGGTGCAAAGGTGCTTATAACAACCGCCGACCTTAACCCGATTATAAATGATGAATATACGGGCGAAAGAATGTTGGTTGACGAAATTCCGAAGCTTTCGGACTGTGACGAGACTTTGCCAAGACCTGAACCCGGTGATTTATTCATTATGCTCTATACCTCCGGCTCAACGGGACTGCCAAAGGGTGTTATGCTTGAACACGGCAATATCGCCGCATTCTGCGATTGGGCAAGACGGTATTATTCAATAGATGAGAATACACGAAGCGCAGCGTATGCGAGCTATGGCTTTGATGCAAATATGTTTGATACATATCCGGTGCTTACGTCAGGCGGTACGCTGTATATAATTGACGAGGGCATACGCCTTAATCTGATTGAACTGCAGAATTACTATAATGACAACCAAATAACCCACAGCCTAATCACAACTCAGGTAGGACGTCAGTTTGCGCTTATGGATGGGACAAAAACCTTAAAGCATCTGACAGTGGGCGGCGAAAAGCTTGTTCCCCTTGACCCGCCCGATTATAATATGTATAACGCCTACGGTCCGACAGAATGTACAATACTGATAACGGTTGCCAAGGTAGACAGAAAGTATAAGGACGTGCCGATTGGCCCTGCTCTTGATAACGTCAAGCTGTACGTTGTTGACAAAAACGGCAAGCTGCTGCCGCAGGGCGCAGCCGGCGAGCTGTGGGCGGCAGGCTATCAGGTGGGACGCTCATATCTGAACAGACCTGAGCAGACCGCAAAGGCTTTCACAAAAAATCCGTTCTGTGATAAGGAAGGCTATGAGCGTGTATATCACACTGGCGATGTAGTGCGGTTTATGAAAGACGGTTCGGTTCAGTTCATCGGCAGACGCGATGCGCAGGTCAAGGTCAGAGGCTTCAGAATAGAGCTTACCGAGGTCGAAGAGGTTATCCGCAAATTTGACGGTATAAAGGACGCAACCGTTGCAGCGTTTGACGACCCGGCAGGCGGAAAGTTTATTGCGGCTTATATAGTCTCGGACGAGGAAATCTCCGTTGACGAGCTGAATAACTTTATTATGGAGCAAAAGCCGCCGTATATGGTTCCGGCGGTTACTATGCAGATTGACAAAATCCCGATGAACCAGAACCAGAAGGTCAACAAGCGTGCGCTGCCGATTCCGGAGCGTAAGTTTGAGGACGCGAAAAAGCCGCAAAACGATATGCAGCAGAGAATATTTGACGTTATCGCATCAGTAATCGGAAATGACGGCTTCGGCGTTAACACAAATATTTACATGGCAGGTCTGACCTCGATCGGTGCGGTAAGGCTTAACGTACTGCTGTCAAAGGAGTTTGACGCAGCGGTTACCACAAAGGACTTAAAGGAAAACGACACGGTTGAAAAGCTTGAGTTGTTCCTGAGCAACGCATCACAGGCCGAGAGCTTTGAAGCTCTGCCGGATTACGGAATCACAAAGACTCAGGAGGGTATTTTCGTAGAGTGCATGGCTCACCCTGAAAGCACGGTGTATAACATACCGATACTTCTTGAGCTGAGTGACAATATAGATATCGAAAGGCTTAAATCGGCGCTTGCAAAGGCGGTCAATGCTCACCCGTATATAAAGACAAGACTGTTCATGAACGAAAGCGGAGATATACGTCAGCGCAGAATGGACAGCGAGGTCTTTGACGAAACCGATATAGAGGTGATAACCGCCGAAAGCATAGACGATGTAAAGGACAGCCTCGTAAGACCGTTTACGCTGATGGGCGGCAGACTGTTTAAAATACAGATTATAAAAGCCGATAAGAACTATCTGTTCACGGAAATGCACCATATCATCAGTGACGGTACATCAATGCTTATCTTCTTCGATGATGTTTCAAAAGCATACCGCGGTGAAGAGCTTGAACCGGAGCAATACAGCGCCTTTGAAGCGTCGCTGACAGAGGAGAAGCAGAGAAACGGCGAGTATTATGAAAAGGCGAAGAAGTATTATACCGATATATTTGACGGCTGTGACGCAGACTGTCTGCCCTCAGGCGACCTGAAAGAGAAGCCGCAGCCGCAGTCTGACAGCATAAGGCTGTACGGCGAATATAACACCGCAGAGGACGTAAAGTATTACTGTGAGGCGAACAAGCTGAGCATGAACGGATTTTTCACGGCGGTATTCGGTCTGACGCTTACAAAATACTGTCGCAAGGACAATGCGATATTCACGAGTATCTACAACGGCAGAAGCGATTCAAGACTTGACCGCTCAATGGCAATGCTTGTCAAGACCTTCCCTGTGATGTGCACCGTTTCAAAGGAAAACGGCAGCCGTACAACTGCCGATTACATAGGCGGAATAAGCGAACAGCTTATAGAGAGCATGTCAAACGATATATATTCGTTCGGCGAAATAAGCAGAGCGTTTTCCATAAACGCAGACATAATGTTTGCATATCAGGGCGAGGATTTTGAATTTAATGAGCTGTGCGGCGAGAGTGTGCGTATGCTTGATATGGAGCTTGACCAGGTAAAGGCTCCGCTTAACCTGAACGTGTTCCTCGAAAACGGCAGAATAAAATACTTCTGCGAGTACAGAAGCGACCGTTACAGCCGTGAATATATAGAGAGCTTTATCGACGCATACGATACCGCCGTATCTGAGTTTATCCGCAAGGCAACCCTCAGTGAAATATCCGTCCTTTCGGACAAGGCGCTGAATGAGATGGAGCGGTTCAACGATACCGCAGGCGAGGTAGAGGACCTTACGCCGCCGCAGCTTCTTGAAAGACAGGTTAGATTAAATCCCGATAAGACAGCGGTCACCGCAGGCGGAGAGAGCATCACGTTTGCCGAACTCAATGAGAGAGCGAATAAAATCGCCAATACGCTGATTGAAAACGGCGTCAACGCCGAAGATATAGTCGGACTGTATATGGACAGAACAGTTGACGTGTATCCGATAAGACAGGGCATAATGAAATCCGGCGGAGCATTCTTATCAACCGAGCCGGATTATCCCGACGACAGAATTTCATATATATTTGAAAACTCAAAGGCGAAGTTTGTGATTACGACAAAGGCGCTTTATACCGAAAGAAAGTCACTTTTAGACAGCCTCGATGCGCAGGTGCTTTTGCTTGAGGACTTGTATAAGTGTGAAAATGCCGAGAACCCGAACGTCCGGATCAATCCATCGTCACTTGCGTACTGCATCTATACATCAGGCTCAACGGGCAAGCCGAAAGGCGTTATGATAGAGCACAGAAACCTGATGAATATGCTCGCATACCATGACAAGAACGTCCTTGCCAAGGATTATGTGGATAACACAAGCGTATTCTTAGGTCTTGCTGCAATAACCTTTGACGTGTCGGTTATTGAGGAAATGATGCCGCTGTATCACGGACAGTCGGTGGCAATGGCGACTGAAGAAGAAATACATAATCCGATACTGCTTGCAAAGATGATGACGGAGACCGGGGTTGACATGATGAAATGCACACCGTCATATATGCAGACAATGCTTGACTTCCCGGAGGTCTGCACGGTGCTAAGTCAGCTGAGGGCGATTATAATCGGCGCAGAGCCGTTCCCCGAAACACTGTATGACAAGATGCGCAGGGCGGGCTTTGAGGGGGTTATCTTTAACAGCTACGGCCCGACCGAAACCACAGTCACGGTAACGATTGATACCCTTGACGGCAGTAATGTGACAATAGGCACACCGGCAGGCAATACAAAGATATACATGCTTGACTGCTATGACAATATCCTGCCCAAATACGCGCGCGGCGAGCTGACGATTGTCGGCGGCAGCGTCGGCAGAGGCTATGTCGGTCTTGATAAGATGACAAAGGAGAAGTTCATCGAGTTTGGCGGCGAAAGAGCATACCGGAGCGGTGATATTGCGTACTGGAACGGTGACGGAAAAATTGTTCACTGCGGCAGAAGCGATAATCAGGTCAAGCTCAGAGGTCTGAGAGTCGAGCTGGATGAAATAGAAAACGTCATGAACAGGTATGAAAGCATAAAGCGCAGCGTTGTGCTTGTCAAGGGCGGGGACAGCGACCAGTTCCTTTGCGGCTACTATGTATCGGAAAAGCCTGTTGACACTATAAAGCTGACGGCGTTTATGGAAAAGACGCTTACGAAATACATGATACCGAAGGTGTTTGTACATCTGACAAGCCTGCCAATGACCAACAACGGCAAGATCGATAAGCGTGCTCTGCCGGAGCCTGAAATAAGCGAGCGCAGAGATTCAGGCCGCGAAGCGGCAACGGAGCTTGAAAAGAAGTTCTGTGATATATTTGCCATGGCTCTGGGAATCCAAAAGGTGTATGCCGATGATGACTTCTTTGAGCTTGGCGGCACATCTCTGTCGGCGTCAAAGGTCGCAATGAAATGTATGACCGAAAACCTCCCGGTTGTTTATGCAAATATATTCGACCATACAACACCGGCACGGCTTGCAAAGTTCGTATCCGGCGAGGAGGTCGCTGCTGAAAAGCCTGAGGTCAAGGCGGCAGACAAGGCGGAGATAATAAGCGATGATCCGCTTTATGACGTGCTTAAGTTCAATACAAGCGAATATGCCGATGAAATTTCCTATGAGGATATAGGCAAAGTGCTTGTGTCGGGCGCAACGGGTTATCTCGGTATCCATGTCGTAAAGGCGCTTTTGGACAGCGGCTGCGAAAAGGTATACTGCCTTGTCAGAAAGGGAAAGAGCCAGTCGAGCGAGCTTAGACTAAAGATGATGCTTATGTATTACTTTGACGATACCTTTGACAGCGAGTTCGGAAGCCGTATTATCCCGATTGACGGAGATATAACGGACGATAATCTTTCGCTTGCGCTTGCAGACTATGATTTTGATACGGTTATAAACTGCGCCGCCTGCGTGAAGCACTTTGTGAATGACGACTTACTCGACAGGGTGAATGTACACGGCGTTGAGAACCTCATAAATATCTGCTCCGAGAGGAACAAAAAGCTGATTCAGGTTTCAACGGTCAGCGTTGCCGGCGAAAGCGTAAACAACAGCATACCAAAGGACGAACTACTCACGGAGAACAGACTGTACTTCGGTCAGTCGCTTGACAATAAGTATGCCGAAACAAAGTTCCGCGCCGAAAAGAAGGTTCTTGAAGCAGTGCAGGGCGGACTTAAAGGCAAGGTGATAAGAGTAGGAAACCTCATGAGCCGCGAAAGCGACGGTGAGTTCCAGATCAACTATTCAACCAACGGCTTTATGAAGCGCCTGCGCGCATATGCTATGATAGGCAGCTTCCCGGTCGGCAGTCTGGATTCGCCTGCGGAGTTCTCGCCTATTGACTGTACCGCAAAGGCGGTTATAACCCTTGCCGGAACACCCGATAAGTTCACCGTGTTCCATGCGTACAACTGTCATCACGTACATATGGCAAACGTGCTTGATGTAATGCGCGGCTACGGTATAGATATTGACGTGGTAAGCGATGAAGAGTTTAACAAAAAGTTCAATGAAATGCTTGCCGATGAAAAGCGCAATATGGAAATTTCAAGCCTTATTTCCTACCTCAGCGCCGGAAGCTCAGAACGCCGGTTCGTGGGCTGGGACAACAGCTTTACCATAAAGGCGCTGTATCGCCTCGGCTTTGCATGGCCGCTGACAGGCGAAAAGTATATTAAGCAGGCAGTGAATGCGCTGTATACACTCGGCTTCTTTGACAGCGATTATGAAGATTAAGCAGTTATGAAAAACAGGATATATATTGCGCGGACAGAGGAGCTGAAGAATGACGTATTGTTCGGGAGGCTGTACAGCACAGTCTCCCGCAGCAGGCGTGAAAAAATTGACCGGATGGTCTTTAATAAGGACAAGCGCCTTTCTCTGGCTGCCGGACTGCTGCTTGTAAAGGCGCTCCGGGATATGGGGACAGAGGATTATTCGGTTGTATACGGCAAAAACGGAAAGCCGTACCTCAAGGACAAAGAGATATATTTTAATCTGTCACACTCCGAGGAAGCAGTCATGTGCGCAGTTTCGCCGTGTGAAATCGGCTGTGATACGGAAAAGGTTACGGATATAGACCTTGAAATCGCAAAGAGGTTTTTCTATAATAAAGAATATGAGATGATTATAAGCGGTCGGACAGACGCTGAAAGGCAGGATATGTTTTTCAGGCTGTGGACTCTCAAGGAGAGCTTCATGAAGGCGACAGGGCTGGGTATGGAGTTTCCGCTTGACAGCTTTGGTATAGAGATAACTGCTGACGGAATATCGGTCAGACAGAACATAAGAAAAGAAAAATATTATTTTAAAGAATATAATTTAAACGACGGATATAAATACGCCGTGTGCAGCTTGTTGCCGCATTTTGAGAATGAGGCGGAGCTTGTGACTTTCAGCACAGAAGGAGAGATGTAAAGTGGAAATAATCAAAAATGTATCAGGAGAAGAATTAACGCTTAATGTCAGCGGCAGACTGGATACGAATACAGCGCCTCTGCTTGATGCGGAGATAAAAGAAATCGGGGTTGAAATTAAAAAGCTCGTCCTTGATTTTGAGGGGCTTGAATATATTTCATCAGCCGGTCTGCGTACAGTGCTCATGGCGCAGAAGAAGATGAACAAGCAGGGTGTAATGCTTGTTAAAAACGTAAACGAAAGCGTTATGGAGGTTTTCCAGATCACAGGCTTTTCGGATATTCTTGTGATTGAGTAATCCGGGACGGCTGTGAATGCGTTGGTTTCTGATGCCGAACCGCTGTAAAACGGTGCCCGGACAGCCTGTGCAAGACTTAAAAATGTGATTGACAAAATAGTTGCGGCGTGATATAATGATTTGAATATAATTATGTCTATGATTAGGAGAATATATTATGAAAGTTGTATACAGTGACGGAACAGTCAAAGAATGTGAAGCGGAAAAGGAAATAGAGGTCATCAGACATACTGCTGCGCATATTTTGGCGCAGGCGGTGAGCCGTATCTATCCGCATGCGGATTTTGCCTACGGCCCCGCAACAGAAAAGGGCTTTTATTATGACATTGACCTCGGTGATACAAAGCTGAGCGATGAGGATCTCCCGGCGATTGAAAACGAAATGCGTAAAATCGTAAAGGAAAACCTGCCGATAAAGCCGTTCGTTTTGTCCAGAGACGAGGCGAAGAAGCTTATGGAGGAACGCGGCGAGAAGTATAAGCGTGAGCATATTGACGACCTGCCTGACGATGCGGTAATCAGCTTCTATCAGCAGGGCGAGTATATCGACATGTGTACCGGCCCGCATCTCACGTATACAAAGGCACTTAAGGCGTTCAAGCTGACTCAGCTGTCCGGCGCATACTGGAGAGGCGATAAGAACAACAAAATGCTGACCCGTATCAACGGTATAGCCTTCAAGAACCAGAAGGATATGGACGACTACCTCAAGCTGATGGAGGAAGCCGAAAAGCGCGACCACAGAAAAATCGGCAAGGAAATGGGCTTGTTTATGTTCTGTGACGAGGGTCCGGGATTTCCGTTCTTCCTGCCTAAGGGTATGCTTTTAAAGAACACCCTTATCGATTACTGGCGCGAGATTCATACAAAGAACGATTATGTTGAGGTATCAACCCCGATGATTATGAACCGTCACCTCTGGGAGACGAGCGGACATTGGGATCACTATAAGGACAACATGTATTCGACCAAAATCGACGAAGAGGACTTTTGTATAAAGCCAATGAACTGCCCCGGCGGCGTTATGGTCTATGCAAGCCGTCCGCACAGCTACCGTGAACTGCCGATGCGTGTCGGAGAGCTTGGACTGGTTCACCGCCACGAGATGCGCGGTGCGCTCCACGGCTTGTTCAGAGTTCGGTGCTTCACACAGGACGATGCTCATATTTTCATGCGCAGAGACCAGATTTCAGAGGAGATTGCCGGAGTTATTAACCTGATAAACGAGGTTTATGAAAAGTTCGGCTTTAAGTATTCAATCGAGCTTTCAACCCGACCCGACGACAGCATGGGCAGTGATGAGGATTGGGAGGCAGCAACAAACGGCCTGATTAAGGCTCTCGAAAGTCTTAACCTGCCGTATACAATAAACGAGGGTGACGGAGCGTTCTACGGTCCGAAGATTGACTTCCACCTTGAGGACTGTATCGGACGTACATGGCAGTGCGGAACAATCCAGCTTGATTTCCAGATGCCGCAGAATTTTGAACTCGAATATACGGACGAGCACGGCGAAAAGGTAAGACCGATAATGATACACAGAGTATGCTTCGGCTCAATAGAGCGTTTTATAGGCATACTGACCGAGCATTATGCCGGCAAGTTCCCGGTATGGCTCGCTCCGGTTCAAGCAAAGGTTCTGCTCGTATCAGAAAAGAGCTATGAATACGGCAAGCAGGTATACGAGGCGCTGCGCGCGGAGGGTATACGCTGTGAGCTTGACGAAAGAAACGAGAAGATAGGCTATATGATAAGAGAAGCGCGCCAGGTTGACAGAGTGCCGTATATGCTTGTTATCGGCGTGAAGGAAGCGGAGGAAGGAAACGTTTCGGTTCGTGACAGAGATACAAACGAGACAACAACTATGCCGCTTGACGAGTTTATCCAAAAGATAAAGCGCGAGACGAAAGAAAGAGTATAATAAAGAAGTATAACATAAAGGGCTGCTGCGATTTTTTCATCGCAGCAGCCCTTGTTTTGTAAATACAAATTATAGTTTGTACGCGCGAAGCCCTCTCCGTCAGCTCCGCTGACACCTCTCCCGGAGGGAGAGGCTTTTGGGGAGGCTCCCACTCCGGGGGAGCTGTCGCCGCAGGCGACTGAGGGGGCTAATAAACTATAATTTACCCTACTTGTTCAAATACATTTCCTTTATATCATCAGCGGTGATTTCTCCGTGCTCCTTTTCAAAATCTTCAATAAGCGAACGCATTAGAAAGAGTATCTGTCCGCTGCCGCTTCTGCCGTTATATCTGGAAACATAATAGAACTTATCCAGCATATCGGAATCCGTCCTGATACTTACATGCTTTTGTTTTTTCATAAAAATCATCCCTCTGTAATAGCGTGACTAAAAATGCACTAAATATAACTTGATTTTATACTAACCTTATGGTATAATTGAGAAAATGCACTAACTTTTAGTGCATAAAATTTGTGGGGGGTGAGTATTTTGGATAGCATCAAAGAACAAGTGCATTTGTTATATAGGTTGTCGGCAAAGTTGAATTTGTATTTCGCTATATGCGAGCCTAAAATGGAAAGGGTTGAAAGAGAACTTAAGGAGATAGAAAAAGTTGTAAATTCATTATGAAAATTATGTCTTTAACCACATCTATTAAACGTAATACCTATTATTTACTGTTGAAAATTCGTCGCATCTGTTGTATAATCTGTAATGTAATCTGATTGCGAAAAGAATTCAGGTTAAATATAAAATAAAGGCGGATATAATTATGAAAAGAAGAATTATAAATATAAATCAGGAATTATGCAACGGCTGCGGCGCATGTGCCGAGGCGTGTCACGAAGGCGCTATTGCTATGGTTGACGGAAAGGCAGAGCTGATTCGTGACGACTATTGTGACGGTCTGGGCGATTGTCTGCCGGCATGTCCGACAGGAGCAATAACCTTTGAGGAGCGCGAAGCGGCGGCGTATGATGAGGAGGCAGTAAAGGCTCACATGGCAAAGAGAGCTGAAAAGTCCGATTCCTTGCCGTGCGGCTGTCCGGGAACTCATTCGCGGGAAATACGCAGACAATCCGAGTGCGCTTGTGAAGGTGATTCAAATACGTCAAAGGCTGTGCCGAGCCGTCTTTCGCAGTGGCCGGTTCAGATAAAGCTGGTTCCTGTCAGCGCGCCGTACTTTGACGGGGCGGATCTGCTTGTTGCGGCTGACTGTACAGCGTACGCCTACGGTAACTTCCATAACGACTTTATCAAAAACAGAATTACTGTTGTGGGCTGCCCGAAGCTGGACAGCGTGGACTATACCGAAAAGCTGACCGAGATAATCCGAAATAATGACATAAAGAGCCTGACTGTTGTAAGAATGGAGGTTCCGTGCTGCGGCGGAATTGAAAACGCCGCCAAAAATGCGCTTATGGCAAGCGGAAAGTTTATACCGTGGCGGGTGGTAACGATTTCCACAGACGGAAGAGTGCTTGAATAAAAAAATCAAAATTTTGTATTGACAATAAAATTCAATAGTGGTACAATAGTAAAAATGCTGTGAAGCAGGTCGATTTTAAGATGAAAAGCATATTACTTCTGAAAGGGGAATCAATGATGAAAATCATGCGGAATGCAATGACATATATCAAAGTATGTCTTTCCTGTTTTCGTTTTTATGCTTTACATTTTATCAGGGACTTTTATTTTCAAAATACATTACAAAGGACATTGAGAAGTTATTAGGCTTCTCGATAGTCCTTTTATTTTGCATATTTTAGTGTGAAAAGGAGTTGGTATTATGCAAAACAGTAAGACAGCCAGTCTGATACTTGAAAACGGCGATACATTTATCGGCAGGGCTTTCGGGCATATTCATGACGTGGTCGGCGAGGTCGTGTTCACCACAAACATGACCGGTTATCAGGAGACTCTGACAGACCCGTCGTTCTGCGGTCAGATTGTTGTTATGACCTATCCGCTTATCGGCAACTACGGCGTTAACTTTGAGGATATGGAATCTGACGCGCCGGCGCTCAATGCGTTTATTGTACGCGAGAGATGCGACTATCCGAGCAACTTCAGAACAGAAATGGATCTTGACGGATTTTTGCGCCAGAACCGCATTATGGGTCTGGAGGGCATAGACACAAGAGCCTTGACAAGGCTTATCAGAAACAACGGCTGTATGAAAGGCATTATCACTGTGAAGTCAGATATATCGGACAGTGATATAAAGAGGCGCTTCGACAGCCTCGACAACAGCGATGTTATCAGCCGTGTAAGCACCAAGACCGCGTATAATATAAAGGGTGACGGAAAGAAAATCGCCTTTATCGACATGGGCGCAAAGGCAGGGATTATACGCGACCTCAAGGCACGCGGCTGTGATATAACGGTGTTCCCGTACAACGTATCCGGCGCAGAGATTGAAGCGATAAACCCGGATATGGTGTTTATCTCAAACGGTCCCGGAGACCCGACTGATGTACCCGAGACAATAGACACGGTCAGAAGCCTGATCGGCAAGTACAGCATCTGCGGAATATGTATGGGTCATCAGGTCATCGGTCTGGCTCTCGGTTGCAGTACAAGCAAGCTCAAGTTCGGCCATCACGGCGGAAACCACCCGGTCAAGAACCTGGAAACGGGAAAGGTATATATAACCTCACAAAATCACAACTACATCGTGTCAGATTTGCCAGATGATGTCGAGGAGCTTTATATCAACGTCAACGATGGCACCTGCGAGGGAATAAAGCACAAGACGCTTCCGATACGCAGTGTCCAGTTCCACCCCGAGGCGTCCCCCGGCCCGCTTGATACAGGATTTTTGTTTGACGACTTTTTAAGCACAGTAAATGATACAGTTATAAAAGGAGGCGGTCAGAATGCCTAAGGATAATAGCATAAAGAAGGTTCTTGTTATCGGTTCGGGTCCTATTGTTATCGGACAGGCCGCCGAGTTTGACTATTCCGGCACACAGGCGTGTCAGGCGATTAAAGAAGAAGGCATAGAGGTTGTCCTTGTAAACAGCAACCCTGCGACTATTATGACCGACAAGGACACAGCGGATTACACATATATCGAGCCGCTGACTGCGGAGTATGTTGAAAGGGTAATTGCAAAAGAACGTCCGGACAGCCTTATCGCCGGTATGGGCGGTCAGACAGGACTTAACCTTGCGTGTGAGCTGTACGATAAGGGCGTTCTTGATAAGTACGGTGTCAGGGTTATCGGCACCTCAATCGAGTCAATCAAAGAGGGCGAGGATCGCGACAGCTTCAAGCAGCTTATGCAGCGCACAAACCAGCCCATGATTAAGGGCGAGATAGTAAACACGGTCGAAGAAGCCTGCGCGTTTGCCGAAGAAATCGGCTATCCGGTTATTGTGCGCCCTGCCTATACTCTGGGCGGAACGGGCGGCGGTATAGCCGAGGACAAGACACAGCTTATCGAGATTGCAACACAGGGAATTCACCTCTCAAGAGTGGGTCAGGTTCTTATAGAAAAGTGTATCAGGGGCTGGAAGGAAATCGAGTTTGAGGTAATCCGTGACGGTGCGGGCAACTGTATCACCGTCTGCTCGATGGAAAACGTAGACCCGGTCGGCGTTCATACCGGAGACAGTATAGTTGTCGCTCCGGCGCAGACCCTTGCGGATAAGGAATATCAAATGCTGAGAAAAGCGGCGATTGATATTATTAATTCGATTGAGATAAAGGGCGGCTGCAACGTCCAGTTCGCGCTTGACCCGCACAGCTTTGAATATGCGGTTATCGAAATCAACCCCCGTGTGAGCCGTTCGTCAGCTCTGGCGTCCAAGGCGACAGGCTATCCTATCGCAAAGATAGGCGCAAAGATTGCTCTCGGCTATAACCTTGACGAGATAAAGAACGCGGTAACAGGCAAGACCTACGCCTGCTTTGAGCCGGCTCTTGACTACTGCGTAGTCAAAATCCCGAAGTGGCCGTTTGACAAGTTCTTCGGCGCAAAGCGCCAGCTCGGCACAAAGATGATGGCGACAGGCGAGATTATGGCTATAGGCAACAGCTTTGAAGCAGCGCTGCTCAAGGGCATACGCTCGCTTGAAATAAAGCAGTTTACCCTTATGCGTGAATTCTCCAAAAACCACAGCCTTGAAGGACTGAAGCGCAGAGTTGTTGTCCCGGATGACGAACGTCTGTTCGATTTGGCGGAGCTTATTCGCCGTGATTATCTCATGGACAAGATTTGTGAAATCACCGGTATGGACCCGTGGTTCATCAAGAAGATACAAAAGCTCGTCCGCATGGAGGAGGAGCTTAAGGAATACAGCTTAGACACGCTCACTCCCGAGGTTCTGCGCAGGTATAAAAAGGTCGGCTTTGCCGATGAGGGTATTGCCGAAATTATCGGCTGCAAGGGCAGCGACATTAGAAAACTGCGTGACGAGTTCGGAATTCACCCGGTATATAAAATGGTTGATACCTGTGCCGGAGAGTTCGAGGCGGTTTCGCCTTACTACTACTCGACATATGACGAGGTGAACGAGGCAATGCCGTCAGACAAGAAGAAGGTTCTGGTTCTCGGCTCCGGTCCTATCAGAATAGGTCAGGGTATAGAATTCGACTATTGCAGCGTTCACAGTATTCAGGCGCTCAAGAAGATGGGCATTGAAACGATAATAATCAATAACAACCCCGAAACGGTCAGCACGGATTTTGATACGTCGGACAGGCTGTATTTCGAGCCGCTAACCGAGGAGGACGTGTACGCGATAATCGAGCTTGAAAAGCCGGACGGCGTTATACTCCAGTTCGGCGGTCAGACGGCGATTAAGCTGGCGAACTTCCTGGACAAGATGAACGTGCCTATCTTCGGAACAAAGCCGAAGCATATAGATGAGGCAGAGGACAGAGAGAAGTTTGACGAGGTACTGGAGTCGCTTCACATCAAGCGTCCTAAGGGCAGAGCCGTATGGACGGTTCAGAAGGGTATTGAGGAAGCGAACGAGCTTGGCTATCCGCTTCTGGTTCGTCCGTCATATGTCCTCGGCGGACAGGGCATGGAGATTACGCATAACGAAACAGAGCTGGTTCAGTATCTTGAGGACGCATTCCGCAAGGACAGCGACAACCCGGTGCTTATCGACAGATATCTCGGCGGACGTGAGATAGAGGTTGACGCAATCTGTGACGGAACCGATGTGTTTATTCCGGGTATAATGGAGCATCTTGAACGTGCCGGTATCCATTCCGGTGACAGTATCTCGATCTATCCGCCGCAGAATATTTCAGGCGAAATAAAGGACAAGATTATGGAGGTCACAAAGCAGATTTCGGTTGCGCTTAACGTAATCGGCATGATAAACATTCAGTTTATCGAGTTTAAGGGCGACCTGTACATCATAGAGGTCAATCCGCGTTCGAGCCGTACAGTGCCGTATATCACAAAGGTTACCGGAGTTCCGGTTATTGAGCTTGCGACACGCGTTATGCTCGGCGAGAGCCTTAAGGATATGGGCTACGGCACAGGAATTAATCCTGAGGCGGACATGGTTGCGGTCAAGGTTCCGGTGTTCTCAACCGAGAAGCTGCCGATGGTTGAGGTCAGCCTCGGCCCCGAAATGCGTTCGACAGGCGAGGTTCTCGGCGTAGGCAGAGACTTTGAAGAAGCGATTTACAAGGGCTTTGTCGGTGCGGACATCACTATCCCCGAGGAGGGCAGCACAATCCTTGCAACTATCCGTGAGCGTGACAAGGAAAACTTCCTTCCGCTTGCAAAACGTCTTGACGCTATGCACTGCAAGTTCATTGCGACAAGCGGAACGGCGAAGTTCCTTGAAGAAAACGGTATAAAAGTCAAGGTTGCAAAGAAGATAAGCGAGGGAGTGCCGAACGTGCTGGATATAATACGCAGCGGCGTGTGCGATTTGATTATCGATATTCCCAAGAAGGGCAACGACAAGGGCAGTGACGGATTTAAGATAAGACGCTGCGCGTCCGAGTGTTCAATCAGCCTTATGACCTCGCTCGATACCGTCGGCGCGCTTGTGGGCGTGATGGAAAAGAAGCTGACCCCGTCAGATGTTGACGTTGTGGCTGTCAAGGAGATTAAATAGGGAAGCGTAAGCCGAACAAAAAGCGCAGGTGAATACGATATGAATACCTTTGAAAAAATCTATGAGATAGTGAAGCAGATTCCGTCAGGCAGGGTTGCCACATATGGACAGATTGCGGCTCTTGCTGGAAATCCGAGAATGAGCCGCATAGTCGGTTATGCCCTGCACGTCAATCCGAACCCCGATGAAATACCGTGCTTCCGTGTGGTGAACAGGTTCGGCGAGACGTCCGGTTCGTTCGCCTTCGGCGGCTCCGATGAACAGCGCAGACTTCTGGAGCTTGACGGCATAGAATTTGAGCCGGACGGCAGAATTGATTTAGAAAAATATATATGGCGTGTGTGAGCACAGCGATTACGAAAACGGCTTCGTCTGACGAAGCCGTTTTCAAATTATAAGAATTTTATTAAAAAATATCATTGAGATTTTATAATAAAAGTAGTATAATCTAATTCAGAGTAATAACAAGCGCCGTAATCGGCTATGTTGTAATAAGGACTTTATTCAGAAGCAGCTGCAAATGCTTCCGGGTAAGGACATCAGAGATTATCGGGCAGGAGGTTTTGATATATGAAAAAGACAGAAGAATTGGTGAACGTCATACTTGACAGCTACGATAAGTATGACCTAACCGTCAGAATTGACGCTGAGCATATGCTCAATAAGGACGTTTTAATAGAAGTCGTAGAGGAGATACGCAAGGTTCTGTTCCCCGGATTTTTCGACAGCAACCGTGTGAGAAACGAGTATATAAAATTCCTTGTGGGAGAGCGAATTGAGTTTATCCAGTATAACTTAAAGAAGCAGATTGCGAAAGCTCTCGGCAGCAAGGATGAATGCAGCGGCTGTCAGCGCTCAAGCATTAATGAGAAGGCTGAGGCGCTGGCATATGAGTTTATAGAGCGGCTGCCTAAAATACGCAAGGATTTATACACCGACATTCAGGCGGCATATGACGGAGACCCGGCTGCGTACAGCACGGAGGAGATTATATTTTCATATCCCGGCGTGTTTGCGATTACCGTGTACAGAATTGCGCATGAGCTGTGGGAGCTGAAAATCCCGATGATACCGAGAATAATGACCGAGTATGCCCATGGCATTACCGGTATCGATATTCACCCCGGAGCAAAAATAGGGAACTACTTTTTCATCGACCACGGCACAGGAATAGTAATAGGCGAAACAACCGAGATAGGCAACAACGTCAAGATTTATCAGGGCGTTACGCTTGGCGCACTGTCTACGAGAAAGGGGCAGCAGCTTAAAGGCGTTAAGCGTCACCCGACAATCGGGGATAACGTGACGATTTATTCCGGAACAACCGTTCTGGGCGGCGACACGGTTATAGGCAAGGGTGCAACAATAGGCGGCAATGCGTTTATTGTCAGCTCGGTATCTGAGGGAATGAAGGTAAGCGTAAGGAACCCGGAACTGCAATTCAGCCCCGGCTCATCAAGCGAGCTTGTTCAGGATGAATTCTGGGATTGGTGCATATAAGCCTGCGCGCTTGACATAAAGCGCAAAAATGTGGTATAATTGTCCACAGTGGCAGTTTGCCGCCGATAAGGAGAATTAGTATGGGATTTAACTACAGAAAAAAGATGCCGTCGGCAGACCACCTCAAGGAGCTTATGCCGGTTCCTGCGGACTGCGCCGAGAAACGGCTTGAAAGAATAAGGGAAATAGAGAATATACTCGCCGGCAGAGATGACAGGATATTGCTTATTATCGGTCCGTGCTCGGCGGATAACGAGGACTCGGTATGTGATTATATTTCAAGGCTTGCCGGTATCCAGGAAAAGGTCAGTGATAAGATTCTTATCATTCCGAGAGTGTACACCAATAAGCCGAGAACCACAGGCGATGGTTACAAGGGCATGATGCACCAACCCAATCCGAACGATGCGCCAAATGCTTTTGACGGTATTATGGCAATCAGAAAGATGCACATTCGTGTAATGCAGGAGACGGGCTTTGTCTCAGCCGATGAAATGCTCTATCCGGGCAACCATCCGTACCTTGACGATATACTGGGCTATGTTGCAATCGGAGCGCGCTCGGTTGAGAATCAGCAGCACAGGCTTGTTGCCAGCGGTATTGACATGCCGGTCGGAATGAAGAACGGCACCGGCGGCGATACCGGCGTTATGTTCAACGCCATACACGCAGCTCAGCACGGACATGACTTTATCTATCAGAGCCATGAGGTCGCAAGTGACGGAAACCCGTACGCTCATGCAATTCTTCGCGGCGGTGTGGACGAGAGAGGAAGAAATATTCCGAACTACCATTATGAGGATTTGCTCCGCATTGCGAAAGAATACGAAAGCAAAGGATTTGATAATCCCGCAATAATAATCGACACGAACCATAACAATTCGGCGAAGCAGTACGAACAGCAGCCGAGAATTGCATCAGAGGTAATGCACAGCATGGGCTATGAGTCAATACTCAGAAGATTAATCAAGGGATTCATGGTCGAAAGCTATATTGAAGAGGGCAGTCAGAAGATTGGCGAAAATTGTATTTACGGCAAGTCAATCACCGATCCGTGCCTCGGCTGGCAGGAAACAGAAAAGATGATTTATAAGCTGGCAGATCAGCTTGTGTAATAAGAGAAGCGGATAAAGGGCATTTTCCTTTATCCGCTTTTGATTTATAATATAAATTATAGTTTATGGGTGAATTATTGCAAGCAAAGCTTGCAGCCACGCACCGCCCATGCAATGGACGGTAATGCAAACTGCGGTAGGGCGGCTTGCCGCCACGATAGGTGCGCAGCCGCCTCGCCGAAGGCGATTTAGTGTGTTATTGACTTTACATGCTATGGCGCATACGCTTGGTATGGCGTATACGCAATCGAAGATTGCGGTCACAATTGACAAAATTTGTCGGAAAGGCTATAATGTATACATCTGCCGAGTACGGTTTGGGGCGGGCTTGGCAGGATTTTAAGACAATAATCCCTTAAAATAATTCCGGGCATGTCTTAAAATGCTTCTAACCGAAAAATACCTTAATATAATTAAACAGGAGGGGGTTATTATGACACTGAAAGATTTACCTATCGGGAAAACAGCAACCGTGCTCACGGTGGGCGGGGACGGAGCCTTACGTCAGCACTTTCTTGATATGGGAATTATACCAAAGGCGAACATAACCATGGTAAAGCACGCGCCTATGGGCGACCCGGTTGAGCTTCGTATAAACAGCTATGAACTGACGCTTCGCCTGGCGGACGCAGAAAAAATAGAAATAGATAATGTCCGTGATATTCCGGAGCCGGCAGACGGAAAATCCTCTGCTGTCAAAAGGCACACGCTTCACCCCGGCTTGGGAGAGGGCGGGAAGTATCACACGAAGTCAGACGAAAATCCGCTGCCGGACAGTGTTCGGCTGACGTTTGCTTTGGCAGGTAACCAAAACTGCGGAAAGACAACGCTTTTCAATCAGCTGACCGGCGCAAATCAGCATGTCGGCAACTTTCCGGGCGTTACGGTTGACCGCAAGGACGGCATTATCAAAGGACACAGCAACACCCTCGTAACCGATCTTCCGGGTATATATTCTATGTCTCCGTACTCAAGCGAGGAGCTTGTGACAAGACAATATGTACTGGAAGAACACCCGAAAGGGATTATAAACATAGTTGACGCGACCAACATCGAAAGAAACCTGTACCTCACAATGCAGCTTATGGAGCTTGACATTCCCATAGTGCTTGCGCTGAACATGATGGACGAGGTACGCGAAAACGGAGGCTTTATATCCGTCAATGAAATGGAACGTATGCTCGGTATTCCGGTGGTACCGATTTCGGCAGCGAAAAATGAAGGAATCGGCGAGCTGGTCGATCATGCTCTGCACGTTGCAAAGTATCAGGAACGCCCGAAGCGTCAGGACTTTTGCAGCGCTGATGATAAGGGCGGCGCAGTACATAGATGTCTGCACGGGATTATGCACTTAATCGAGGATCATGCCAAAAACGCCGGCATACCCGTCAGGTTTGCCGCAAGCAAGCTGGCCGAGGGTGACGAACTTATTCTTGAAAAGCTAAAGCTTGACGAAAACGAAAAGGAGACGCTTGAGCATATAATAAGACAGATGGAAACCGAAAGAGGACTCGACCGTGCCGCAGCGATTGCGGACATGCGGTTTGGGTTTATCGGCAAGGTCTGCCGCGAAACCGTAGTGAAGCCCAAGGAAAGCAAGGAGCATATACGAAGCCGGAAAATCGACAGAATACTGACCGGAAAGTATACCGCTATCCCTTCATTTATAGGCATTATGGCAGCTGTGTTCTGGCTGACCTTTAATGTTATCGGCGCATGGCTTTCAGAGCTTCTGGATTTGGGAATAACTATGCTTACCGAATTAACTCAGACTGCTTTGCAGGCTCTTAACGTAAACTCTATTCTTGAGTCGCTCATCATTGACGGAATATTCAGCGGCGTCGGGAGCGTGCTGAGCTTTTTGCCGATAATCGTGACGCTGTTCTTCTTTCTTTCACTTTTAGAGGACAGCGGATATATGGCAAGAGTAGCCTTTGTCATGGATAAGCTGCTTCGGAAAATAGGTCTGTCCGGTCGAAGCATTGTTCCGATGCTGATTGGCTTCGGCTGCACTGTTCCGGGTGTTATGGCAAGCCGTACTCTGCCGTCAGAGCGTGACAGAAAGATGACCATTCTGCTGACACCGTACATGAGCTGTTCCGCAAAGCTGCCTATTTATGCGTTCTTTACGGCGGCGTTTTTCCCGAAGCACGGCGCTGTTGTTATGATAGGCCTGTACTTTATCGGAATCATTGTCGGAATTCTGATGGCGCTGATTATGCGAAAGACTATGTTCCGCGGTGAAGCGGTGCCATTTGTAATGGAGCTGCCGAACTATCGCTTGCCCGGCGCAAAGAATGTCGGACGGCTTCTGTGGGAAAAGGCAAAGGACTTTATGCAGAGAGCCTTCACTGTTATATTTATCGCTACGATTATCATATGGTTCCTGCAAACCTTTGATACTCACTTCAATGTTGTAACGGACTCGCAGGACAGTATTCTTGCCGTTATCGCTGGTTGGATTTCGCCGATATTCAGACCGCTCGGATTTGATGACTGGAGAATATCAACAGCCTTAATCACCGGATTTATGGCAAAGGAGAGCGTTGTATCAACTCTGTCGGTTTTGTTCGGCGCATCACAATCGCTGACTGCTGCGATTACGCCGCTGGCTGCGGCGTGTCTGCTTGTATTCTGCCTACTGTACACACCGTGTGTTGCGGCGGTCGCTTCAGTAAAAAAAGAGCTTGGCGGAAAATGGGCGGCAACAGTTGTTATTATGCAATGCGTCGTTGCGTGGATAGCCGCATTTGTAGTTAAGTTTGTATATTTGTCCTTGATGGGACTGTTTATGTAAATTATAGTTTAAATTAATAAAGCCAGACCCAGTTTCGCCCGCCTAGCCCGGGCGGGTAACATCTTCCCCTCCGGGGAAGCCGTTATTAGG
>OIXH01001683.1_pt1 | contig 23923 bp, 15 predicted proteins | sample 1587741 | NCBI WGS metagenome assembly OIXH01 (sample SAMEA3888916, study PRJEB22519) | human gut metagenome | biome: human gut; feature: human-associated habitat; material: faeces | place: Denmark | collected 2011 | reverse complement strand
GAAGGGTGAGGTCTAGTGAGGAGAGGGCGGCGAAGCGGACTGAGCCCGTCGAGCTGCCGCGGCGCGTCGCTGAGGAAGAGATCGACGATTCTTATCACGCGGAGGTGTCGGAGGAGAAATATTCCGCAACTACCGTGGATAACAATTCGAGCGCGTATAAGAACTACATAAAGAATTACAGTGATGCGGAAAAGCCGCTTACGGAGTTCAGCCTTGATATCACCGATTACAAAGCCGAGGGCGGTAATTTTGAAAAAACCGATTTCGAGGGCGAGGAAGACGTTGTATCGTGGCTTGACAGCGAGGGTACCATCTCGTGGGATTTTGAGGTTGAAACAGCAGGCCTTTACAATATGAAGATGTTCTATTACCCGGTTTCCGGCGCCAATACCACCATAGAGATCGAGGTTAAGCTTGACGGCGACCACCCGTTTGACGAAACGAAGCTTATAGAGCTTGACAGATACTGGCAGAACAAGACCGCGGGCATACAGTACGACGCTTTGAACAAAAACCAGAAGCGTCCGCCGCAGGTCGAATACGATTGCTGGGTTGAATATCCGATAAAGGATAAGGACGGTCTTATCAATACGCCGTACTTCTTCTATCTTTCCGAGGGAAAGCATACGCTTTCGTTCACGGGCGTAAAGACGAATATCTACATGAAGGATATTTCGTTTTACAACACCGAAGAACTGCCTTCTTATTCGGATATCAAGCCTTCACAGACGGAAATAGACGAGACGCCGGCTCTTACGAACGGCGAGCCTGTTCTTGTTGAGGCGGAGACGCCCAGCTACACCACGTCCAGCACGCTTTACCCGACTTACGACCGCACCGATTACACGATGAGCCCCGCTCACCCGGTAAATAAGCGCTACAACACCATAGGCGCGGATACCTGGAGCAAGGCTACTCAGACCGCGGTGTACGAGGTCGAGGTTCCTGCGGACGGTTATTACACGATAAATATGAAGTGCCGTCAAAGCACGATGCGCGGCTTTTTCTCGAACCGCCGCGTGTATATCAACGGCGAAGTGCCGTGCAAGGAGCTTGACGACGTAAAGATCCAATACAGCCCCAAGTGGCAGACGGTAAATCTTACTACTGAGGACGGCGAGCCTATTTACGTTAAGCTGAACGCCGGCAAGAACACCATAGCCTTTGAGGCTATCCCCGGCGATATCGGCGAGGTAATGGAGCGCCTTGACGATATCATACTGCGTCTTAACAGATACTACAGACGCATAGTTATGATCACCAGTACCGACCCCGATGAGTACAAGGACTATATGCTTGAGGAGCAGATCCCCGAGTTGCTAGATGTTTTCCGGGAGACTATCGACGCGCTTTATGCGGAGAAGGACGGTATTGAGGAGCTTACCGGAAAGGGCTCCGAGGCAACGACCCTTGAAACGATGGCTGTCATTCTGGAAATGGCGGTAAAACATCCCGAAAATATACCGATGATGGTATCGACGCGTTCTTCGGGTATACGCGACCAGATAAACGCGGTTTCTGCGTGGATGAGAGACTTCCGCGGTCAGCCGCTGGAAATGGACTATTTTGAAGTAAAGACCGCGCACGAGGAATTCCGCAGCGCAAAGCCGAATTTCTTTAAGCAATTCGGCTTCGGCTTCAAATCGTTTATCGGTTCTTTCTTTGAGGACTACACATCCGTTTCTGCAAACGGCGAGGGCAGAGCTCTCAACGTTTGGGTATCGCTCGGACGCGACCAGGCTACCGTTGTAAACGAGCTTGTAGCCAGCGAGTACAACCCCGAGCACAGGACTGAGGTCGGCATAAGACTGGTTCAGGGCGCTATTCTTGAGGCGACGCTCGCCGACAAGGGTCCTGAGGCGGCGCTGTTTATCGGCGGCGACTTCCCCGTTGTTTGCGCTTCGCGCGGGCTTATGGTGAATTTGAAAGAGCTGAACGGCTATGAAGAAGTCGCCAAGCGGTTTCCAAGTGATCTTTCGACATTGTATGAATATGAGGGCGGAGTTTACGGACTTCCGCTTACCGACAGCTTCCCGATGATGTTCTACCGAACCGACGTTCTCGAGGAAATAGGGCATCAGCCGCCCGAGACGTGGGACGCACTTATTGATATGCTGCCCGATCTGCAAAGACGTTATTTGAGAGTGGGACTTATCCTGCCGTCCAATATCTCCTCACAGGTATTCGACGCGGGCAACACTTTCGTGCTGCTGATGAATCAGACCGGTCAAAGCCTGTACAACGATCAGTTGACGGCAACGACGTTCGATACCGAGGAAGCGGTTCAGGCGTTCACCAAGTGGACGAACTTCTACACCGTGTTCGACTTCTCGCAGACTTATGACGCGTTCTCGCTGTTCAGAACGGGTGAAATGCCGATCCTGATACAGAACTACGCTTCGTTCTACAGCCAGCTTTCCGTTGCGGCTCCCGAGATAAAGGGACTTTGGGACTTCACGCATGTTCCCGGCACGGAGCGCACGGTAGACGGCGAAACGTTTATCGATTACTCCGCGAACTCAGGCTCTTCGGGCGCAGTAATATTCAAGAGCTGCTCCGACGTGGACGCGGCATGGGATTTCATCAAGTGGTTCACCTCCACTGATGTTCAAGTGGAGTACGGCAAGACCATAGAGGCTGTTATGGGTCCGCTCGGACGTTATGACACCGCAAACCTCGAGGCGCTCTCGAAGCTGAACTGGTCTACCGCCGAGTACAATAAGATAAGCGACCAGATGGCAAATTTGAAAGAAGTGCCGATAATTCCTGCTTCGTATGCTGTAACAAGAAACGTATACAACGCGTTCAGAGCTGTTGTAAACAACAAGAAGGACGCACGCTTCCAGTTTGCAAGCTACAATCGTGATATCAACGCGGAGATAATCCGCAAGCTGAAGGATCTGGGCTACAACATCGACGATGACGGAAATATCGTCGAATGACAGTTGATAGCGCGCCGCCGATAATTTATTTGTCGGCGGGGCTGTCAAAGACCGACTTTAAGCTATCAACTGAATTTAGGGGGTATAGGCGTGTTCGCTAAAGATAATACGAGAAACATTGAGGACAGCAGATTTCGATATACTCTGCGCGAAATGAAGAAAAACTCTTCCGCGTATGTTCTCGCTCTGCCGTTTTTCCTGTTGTTCATAGCATTTACCGGCATACCGGTTCTTATTTCGCTGCCTGTCGGGTTTACAAACTTCAATATGGCGGAGTTTCCGAAGTGGACGGGGCTTTCCAACTTTTATACGATGTTCCTGGCGGATGATGTATTCCTGATCGCCATTCAGAACACCTTGGTTTTCGCGATAATCACCGGTCCCGTAAGCTACATTCTGTGCTTTTTGCTGGCGTGGCTGATAAACGAAATGCCGGGTCCGCTGAAAACGGTGTTCACCTACATATTCTACGCGCCGACGCTTGCGGGAAACATCTACGCCACATGGCAGCTGATCTTCTCGGGCGACGCGCAGGGTCCTTTGAACTCCGTTTTGATGAGCCTGGGTATTATAAAAGGCCCTCAGCAGTGGCTGACCGACGGACGGTACATTCTGATGTGTATCATCATAGTGCAGATGTGGATGAGCTTGGGCGCGGGCTTCCTTGCCTTGCGAGCGGGTCTTCAGGGCATTGATAAAGCAGGCTATGAGGCGGGTGCTATCGAGGGCATAAAGAACCGTTTTCAGGAGCTTATTTACATTACTATTCCGGCAATGGGGCCGCAGCTGCTGTTCGCGGCGGTAATGCAGATCACCGCTTCGTTTACAGCGGGCGACGTAGGACGTTTCCTGACCGCGTTCCCGACCACCGATTATAAAGGTCACACGCTGATGACACACGCGTTCGACTACGGTTCGATACGCTTTGAGATGGGTTACGCGTGCGCTATCTGCTTCTTCCTCTTTGTGGTGATGTTGATAGTAAACAACGTTATCCGAAAAGCGATGAGCGGTATTCTCGATACGGAATAAGGAGGGCTGAAGGTGCGGTTAATTAAGAAACGCAGAATGTGGGGCGGCTCGCGCGGCGGCGACGTCGGAATATTTATTCTGCTGCTTTTGGTCGGCGTGTTTATGCTGTTTCCCATCTATTTCTCGATAATTCAATCCATAAAGCCCGTAGAAGAGCTGTTCCTCTTCCCACCGAAGCTTTATGTTATGCGTCCTACCTCGCAGTCTTTTGAGGATATGCTGAAAGTAGCGGGCAGTATGGACGTTCCGTTTGCAAGATATGTGTTTAACTCCGTGTTCATATCGGTAGTTGTAACGGTGGCGCAGCTTATTTTCTCGTCATCGGCGGCTTATGTGCTGGCAAAGGTAAAGGCTCCCGGCATAAAGTTTATGAACAAGGTGATAGAGGTAGCCCTGCTGTTTACGTCATCGGTTACTTATATCGTTCAGTATATCGTTATGGCGAAGATGGGTATCATAGATACATATCTGGCGCTGACGCTGCCGTTTATCGCAACGCCTATGGGATTGTTCCTTATGCGACAGTTTATGGGGCAGATCCCGGAATCGATGATAGAGGCGGCAAAGTTGGACGGCGCTTCGCACCTGCGAATTTGCTGGCAGATAGTAATGCCGAACGTTAAGCCCGCGTGGCTGACGCTGATGATATTCGCGTTTCAGGGCGCATGGCAGATAACAGGTTATTTGTTCGTTTATTCCGAGCAGCTTAAGCCGATCCCTGTTGTAATGCAGCAGATAGCGGCTTCCGGCTTGGCGAGAGCGGGCGTTTCCTACGCGACTGTAGTTGTGCTTATGCTGCCGCCTATGATATTGTTCCTTATCCTGCAAAGCAACGTTGTTGAAACGATGGCACATTCGGGACTTAAGGACTGATCTCTAACAACTGTAAAAATACTAATTATTGGAAGGGTGATCTCAGTGCCGTCGATCAAACGTATGGCAAAGAGTATATTGGCGGGTGCGCTTTCCGCGGCAGTGCTTTTGGGCGGCGCGGGTATTACCGCCTTTGCCGACGAGCCTTATAAGGGTTACAGCTATGACTGGTGGGGCGACACCGTGCCCTCGCAGAACGGCTATGTTGTGGATAAGGTAGTGTCGGGACTGGATATCGGGTGCGGCGACTTTACGACGCCTTCGGATATGTTTTTCTCGGACGACGAGGAGCTTTATATCGCCGACAGCGGATATGTAGGCGAGGAAGGTTCGGGTCAAAAGGGAAGGATTGTTGTAACCGACAAGGATTTCAAGCTGCTGAATTCCATAGAGTATCTTGACTTTTCGGACGTCGGCGATTGGCTTGACGCTGAAGAAGCCGCGTATGACAGCGGCGAGATTAACGAGGAGCGGTACCTTAAAGAGACCAACATATATTTTAACGAACCGTCAGGCGTTTTCGTTGACGAAGATCAAATATATGTGGCGGACAAGGAAAACTGCCGCGTGGTCAAGTTCACGGCGGGCAAGGATCCAGACGGCGTGGGATTTGGCAAGGTGCAGAAAGTGTTCACTCGCCCCGATGAAACTTACTACGATTCTTCGATGACGTTCAATCCGTCGAGAGTGCTGGTGGACGCTGCCGATAACGTTTATATCTGCATAAGGACTATCACGCGCGGCGCGGTTGTGTTCTCGCGCGAGGGCGAGTTCAACGGCTACTACGGCGCGAACCGCGTCGAAAAGACAATCGACGTAATTAAGAATATGTTCTGGAAGCTGGTAATGACGAAAGAGCAGATCTCCAGAATGAAAAGAAACATTCCCGTCGAGATATCCAACTTCGATATCGACAAGCAGAATTTCGTCTATACCGTAACGGAGAACAAAAACTCCGATACCGATACGTTAAAGAAGATGAATTCCGCGGGCACGAACATCTTCATCAATCTCGGCTACAACGAATATATCTTCGGGGATTATCTCACAACATACTATCACGGCAAGACTTACAGCTCGCAGATAACGGACGTTGACGTAGGCGCCAACGGAGAGATAAACCTGCTGGACTTCGCTACGGGTCGCGTATTCCAATATGACGACGAATGTGAGCTGATGTTTATTTTCGGCGGTATAGGCTCGCAAAAAGGAACGTTCGATACCGTTACCGCAATAGAGAGCCTTGGCACGAACGTGTATGTTCTGGACTCCAAAAAGAGCTCTATTACCGTGTTCAAGCGTACGGAGTTCGGCGCGATAGTTCACGAGGCGCAGACGCTCTTCAATCAGGGCAAATATGAGGAATCCATAGGGCCTTGGGAGGAGGTTCTCCGCCGCGACTCCAACTACTGGATGGCGTATATCGGTCTTGGCAACGCGTATCTTAACGCAAAGGATTACGACAGGGCGATGGACTGCTTCTACCGTCAGTCAAGGAGCGGCTATTCGGACGCATTTAAGAGCTGGCGAATGAATTTCGTACGCGATAACTTCACGCTGTTTGCGCTGATAATAGTTGTTGTGTTGGTGGCGATATACGTTATAGCGTCTATTAAGGGCAAAAAGAGAGCCAAAGCCCGCGCAATGGCGGATAAGCTGATACGCGATCAGGCTAAAAAGAAAGAGGAGGGGTAAGTAATGCGGTTCGATCTTGATCTTCCGGCATGGAAATGGCCGTTTTACGTTATGCGTCACCCCTTTGAGGGATATGAGGATCTTCGTTGGAAAAAGGCATACAATATGCCCTCGGCGATAATAATAGTAGCGCTGTTCTTCATCGTTTCGGTGTTTGACGTGCTGCTGACGGGTTTTCTTCATAACCACAGCATGGTAAAGGTATTCAACGTTATCCCTATAATTATCCGCACGATAGTGCTGTTTATCACATGGGTGGTAGCGAACTGGTCGCTGTGTACGCTGTTCAACGGCGAGGGCAAAATGAAAGCTATCTGCGTGAACACTGCTTACGCTCTTTGCCCGTACATCATTGGCAAGATAATCAACATCATTCTTTCAAATATGCTGACGACTGATGAAAGCGCGTTTTTGGTGTTCGTAAGTTATATAACCATAGGTTTGAGCGTACTTATGTTGTTTTCGGGAATGAAAACGGTGCATCAATACACCTTCTGGCAGACGTTCTGGTCGATAGTATTCACGCTGGTGGCGATGGTAATCATTATTATTCTGGCGGTGCTTCTGGTGTCGCTGTTCCAGCAGGTTTATCTTTTCGTGAACGCGCTTTACACGGAAATACTCTACCGCAATCCGAATATGACCTCGGCGGGACTGATATTTATCTTTATCGGCATTATCGCGGCTGTGGTAGCTATAATCTGCGTGGCTTATACGCTTTTTGAAAAGGCGCAGAAGAAAAAAGAGCAGAAGAAATTCAATAAGGGCTAATGTTACCGAAATGGTGGTGTAAATAATGATGCAACTTCGCAAGAAAATACTTGTTCCGCTTCTTTGCGCGGGCGTTTTGCTTACGACGAGCCAAAGTGCGCTGTCGGGTTTGGCGGGAACTTCGGTTCCGGCCGCGGCTGACGCGGCTGATACGACAAGCGGTTCGGGGAACGACAGCACCGGCGCCGATAACGCGGGTACGGAAGATAACGCGGGCAGCAGTACTCCTACTGCCGAGCATGTAACGGAAGAAGAAGCATTGGCGGAGATGACGCTGTGCGCGTCCAGCGATTCGCTGGAGATGTATGTGAATGAGGAAACGGGCACGTTCGCGGTGAAAAATCTCGCCGACGGACACTATGTGTGGAGCAATCCTTATGACGCTGCCGCAGACAGCTATTCCAACAGCGACTCAAAGCGCGCAGAGCTGAAATCGGCGCTGCTTGTGAACTCCGTTAAGGTAACGGACGTAGATGCTCCGTCTACGCCGCTGCGCTCCGCAAAGCACGGAAGCTCAGGAGAGGGCATTACTGCCGTTGAGATGACCGACAAGGGCTTTAAGGCAACTGTGGAATTCCCCGCACAAGGAATAACAATACCTTATTATGTAACGCTCACCGACGATCATTTTGACGTTTCTGTTGCGATAAACGAAATACATGAGGTTGAGTTCGACTCTCCCGAGGACATTGATGATTCAACGCGATCGGTAGTAGATCTGGGAGTTATGGCAAACCTTGGCGCGGCGTATGCTGATGAAGACGGCTACTTCGTAATTCCCGACGGTTCGGGAGCGATAATAAACTTCAACAACGGCAAGCACGCAATGAGCAATTACTCGCAGAAGATGTACGGAAAGGATTATGCGATCTCGCAGGATATGGCTCCCAAAAAGACCGAGCAGGCTTATCTGCCGATCTTGGGCATAGTCCGCGAAAACGACGCGCTGCTTGAAGTCATCACAGAGGGCGCGGCTTACGCGACAGCGAAGTCTTACGTTTCAAGGCAAAACGCGACGGGTTATAATACCGCTTATTTCGAGTTCTCAGTTCGTTCCAACGATCAGTACTTTATGGGCGCGGTAAACGCCTCCGCTTTGAAGTCTTACGAGCAGAGCAAGATACCCGAAGAGCGCGTTTCGATACGCTACTACCCTATAGCGAAGACAAAAGCAAGCTATGTTGATGTAGCAAAGCGCTATCAGCAATATCTTCTTGACGAAGGCTTGATGAGCAAGAAGGACGGTTCGACTTCCCCGCTGTATGTTGACTTGTATGGCGGTACGGTAAAGGAGCAGTCGGTACTGGGTCTGCCTGTAAAGCAGCAGACAGCCGCTACAACATACGATCAGGCGAAGATGATCCTTGAAGAACTTGCGGAGTTGGGCGTTGATGATATCGTAACGGTATACAATGATTTCAACAAGGCAGGGCTGACCGACAGGATATCCGGCGGCGTGGATTACGCAAGCAAGCTGGGCGGCAAGAACGACTTTAAGGCGCTTAAAGATTACTGCGCGACAGTCGGTATAACGCTTGTGCCGTCGGTGGATCTTATGGAATATGAGCGCAGCGGCAACGGTTTTTCCAAGACGGGCGCGTCCGTTATCGGCGTTACAAAGGCGTATGCAACGCAAGGCGAGTACGAGCTTGCGTTCGGAACGCCGAACAGCCTTCGTCCAAGCTGGTTCATACTCACTCCCGCTTATTTTGAGGAGGCTTATGGAAATGTAATTTCAAGCTTCGCGTCCGAGGGCATGAACGCAATATCCACGGCGAAAGGTACAAGTATGCTGTACAGCGACTTCTCGCAGAACGCAAACAAGGGAACGTCCAGACAGCAGGCGGTTGAAAATCTCAAGCTGTGCTATGAAAAGATAGCGAACAGCGGATTGAAGTTCGTGACGTCGGTGTGCAACGATTACGCGCTGAAATACGCGGACAGTATACGCAATGTTCCTTTGTACAGCAGCGGATACGATTTGACGGACGGCGATATTCCGTTCTATGAGATCGTTATTCACGGATATATCCCTTACACCACCAAGGCAAAGAACGCAAGCTCCGACGCGGATAAGCTGTTTATGCTTTCTATGGCGACTGCAACTCCGATGCATTACGAGTTTATGTACGAAAACCCCAACAAGTTTACAGACAGCAAATACGATACGTTGTTCTACACGCATTACGACGGCTGGTTGGAGGTCGCGGCGGAGGAGTACAAGATATTTAAGGAAAATCTTTCCGAAGAATCCAATTCTCCGATAGCGGATTTCAAGTATATTTCCGATAATGTTGTTGAGTGCACGTTCGAGAACGGCACCGTAGTTAAGGCGGATCTTGCAAACTCTACGCTTGAGATAAACGGAACAAGCATTGAACTCCCTGAAAAAAACTGGAAAGGAGCGACGGTTGATTGAGTAAGAAAAAACAAACCGACAGCGCAAACAGCGCGGTCGAGCAAGCAACAATGAATGACGCTCCGATAACCGAAAACACAGCGGAAACCGCGGTAGAAATGGCGGCGGAAACTGCCGAACCCGCAGCGGAAAAGGCAGTTGAAACGGCGGTTGAAACGGGTGCTGAAGCTCCCGAAGAGATCACGGTTCAAACCGAGGATAAGCCCGTTTTGAAAAAATCGGCGCACAACACCGCGGCGGCGGCAGCGTTCAACGCGGCAGGCGAGGAAACGGACGTCCGCCGTTTGGACGGTGAAAAGCGGGAGCGCAAGATAAAGACCAATAAAATATCATACGAGCGAAAAAAACACCTTTATGGTTATGGATTTATCGCGCTGTGGCTTGTAGGAACGGTCTGGCTGTTTATTACACCGGTAATAAAGTCGCTGCAATACTCGCTTACGAACGCTATGATCTACGACAAGGCGGACGCACTCGCAATGGGATATACCGTTCCTGGTATTCACGGTCCGTGGAACAATTTCGCGAACTATGTTCAAGCGTTTGCGGGTGACCCCACGTTCCCGCAGGCTCTTGTAGAGTCTATTGGCGAGATAATCCCGCAGGCATTCGTTATTATGATATTCTCGCTGTTTATCGCGATAATCCTGAACCAGAAATTCCGCGGGAGAACGCTTGCAAGAGCGATATTCTTCCTGCCTGTGCTGATAGCGACAGGTCCCATCATCTCCGTTATCAACGGCGATATGGCGTCGCAGGGCATTTCGGGCGCGGCACAGTTCAGCACCCTGTTCAAGACCGACTTGGTTGGCGACTTGCTGGAGTTTGTGGGCATTTACAACATAAATCCGGATTTTACGAATTTCATTGAGGAAATAACCTCAAACGTGTTGAACCTTGTGTGGAATTCGGGTATCCAGATTTTGATATTCCTGTCAGCGCTGCAAAATATCCCGCCGTCCGCAAAGGAAGCGGCGAATATGGAGGGCGCAACCTCGTGGGAGTTCTTCTGGAAGATAACATTCCCGATGATAAGCCCAATGATACTTGCGAACCTTGTATACACCGTCATAGACGCGTTCGTATCTACCGATAACGATGTAATGCAGTATGTTCTGACTATGCAGAGATACGGCGAGTATGGATTCTCGGCAGCAATGGCGTGGATATATTTCGCGGTGATAGGCGGTATTCTGGGAATAATCGTACTTATCGTCAACCGATTTGTATTCTATGAAAACGAGTAAGGAGGGCTGTTGAAATGTCTGATGAAAAAATACTGAAGCCCTCTGTGGCATCGGGCGAGGATGTTGGGCTTTTGGGCGCGGCTCAGCTTGCCGATGATATCAATGGCGAAACTGGCGCGGTAAAGGTTCCCGTAACGCCGAAAAACGAAAGCGTTGAGAACAGACCGAAAACGGGACGCGTATCAAATTGGGACATCATCAAGAATTTCCGTAGATACACTCCCTCGGAGCGCAAGCATTACAATTACATCTTCTGGCGCAGAATAGGCGGCGCGGCGTGGCCGATCTTCAGATTCCTGATCATTTTCGGATTGTCGTTCGTTATCTTGTATCCGATACTTTATATGATAAGCTGCTCGCTGCGTCCGCAGCAGCAGATGAACGACCCCTCTGTAATGTGGATCCCCAAGACTATTCGCTTCGAGAACTTCAAAGAGGTTTGGAACGCAATAAATTATCCCCAGATCTTGTGGAATACCATTCAGCTGAATGTTGTTTCATCCGTGCTTCAGGTTGCTTCCTGTGCGCTGACGGGTTACGGATTTGCTCGATTTAGCTTTAAGGGCAAGAAGTTCCTGTTTGCGTTGGTGCTGCTGCAGATTATCGTACCGCCGCAGATACTGATTATGCCGCAGTACAGCTTATTTAGAAACTTTGATATATTCGGATTGTTCCAGGCGTTCACCGGCTCGCCGATAAGCCTTTTGAACACTAACTTTTCGATGTACATCCCCGCGTTCTTCGGAAACGGTATTCGCGGCGGTCTGTTCATCTATCTGTTTAGGCAATTCTTCAGAGGTCTGCCCAAGGAGCTTGAGGACGCGGCGTATCTTGACGGCTGCGGTCCGTTCAAGACATTTATCAGCGTAATGGTTCCGAACGCGGCAAGTTCGTTCCTCACCGTATTTATCTTCTCGATAGTTTGGTACTGGAACGACTACTACATCAGTTCGATGTTCTTCAACAACTCGCAGACGATATCTCTTAACATATCTAACCTCGCGGACACTATGGCAATGGCGTTCACAGGCAAGACGGGCGTTGCAAGAGACTATATGGTGTGGGTAGAGGCGGGTTGCCTTATGGCGATAATTCCAATCATTATCATGTATGTTTTCCTGCAAAAGTACTTCACCGAAGGTATCGAGCGTGCAGGCTTGGCGAACTAAAAAAAGCAACTGTGCCGGTATTCGGACAGCGAAGCAGGTTTACAGACTAAAAAAAGTATATTTATTTGTTCTCTCCTCCGCAAAGCGTGGGAGAGAATATTCTTTTAAAAATGTTTAAAGGAAAAGTGGTATGTATTATGGCAATCCATAATACATACCACTTTTTGTGTGTTTTCGATTAATTAACGCGACTAGTTCCAAAGCTGCTTATTTAAGCTCTATCTGGGTGACGGAGCACGCTGGCAGAGTAACGGCAAAACCGCCGTCAACGAGGGAAACGCTGTGGTCTTTTATAACAAGGCGTTCGGGATCGTCGAAATAATTCTTGTCGCGAACATCGTTGCAGCTTAATATTTTGCTCTTTGCAAAATTTGGCGAAAAACCGGTAAGATCACACAAAATTTCCGCGTCCTCGTCAAGCGAGCAGTTCGCAAGAGTGACCGTAACAACGCCGTTTTTCTCCGAAGCGGAAGCGCTTATCATCGGAAATTTCTTATCGATGCCCGTTTCCTCGTTGTTGAGGTGAGAGTACAAAAGCGTTCCGTTTTGATGTTCCTTATAAAGGTCGAAAACATGGTAGGTTGGGGTCATAATGATCTTTTCGTCCTCTGTGAGAATAAGCGCCTGCAAAACATTCACAGCCTGCGCGAGATTTGCCATTACTATGCGGTCGCTGTGATTATTGAATATATTGAGCGTACACGCGGCGGTTATCGCGTCGCGCATGGTGCTCTGCTGATACAAGGATCCCGGATCGGTGCCCGGCTCGACGTCGTACCAGTTGCCCCACTCATCGACTGCCAAGCTGATCTTGCGGTTTTTGTCGCGATAATTCATGATGTCTATATGGCGGTCGATGATCTCCTCAATATACAGCGCAGACGCAACTGTATTATAATATTCCTCGTCGGAATAATCGGTCGCGCTGCCCTTTTTATCCCAGTTTCCGCTCGGGACAGTATAATAATGCAGCGAAATAGCGTTGGTGTGCCATTCGTTTACGCTTTGCAGAAGAACGTCCGTCCAATGATAATCGTCGCCGCTGGATCCGCATGCGACCTTGAACAGCTCGTTGCCGCTGAAATTTTTGCAGAACGCCTGATATTTTCTGTACTCGTCGGCGTAGTATTCGGGGCGCATACTGCCGCCGGCGCCCCAGTTTTCATTTCCTATGCCGATATATTTCAGCTTCCAAGGTTTTTCACGACCGTTTTTGCGCCGAAGCTCCGACATTTCGGAGTCACCGCCAAATGTGATGTATTCTATCCATTCCGCAAGCTCCTGAACCGTGCCGCTGCCAAGGTTTACCGCAAGATACGGCTGGCAGCCTATTTCCTCGCAAAGCTCGAAGAACTCGTGTGTACCAAAGGAATTGTCCTCGGTGACGTGCCCCCAAAGGTTCACTCTTTTTTTGCGTTCGCTGCCTATTCCGTCTTTCCAGTGGTACTCTTCCGCAAAACAGCCGCCCGGCCAGCGAAGCACAGGAACGTGTATTGCCTTGAACGCCTCGATAATATCCGTTCTCACGCCGTTTTTGTTCGGAATGGGGGAGTTTTTGCCGACATAGATCCCGTTATACATACAGCTTCCGAGATGTTCGGAAAAGTGCCCGTATATTTCGGGATTGATATGCGAGCGTCTGTCCGATGCGTTTACCTGTAAGCTGATTTTTTTCATGGTGTAATTCCTTTCCATAATTTTATACTAATTTCTATTTCTATTTTCCCGTAAAGCGGGGAGAGAAACCGGTTTATTTCCAAAACGGGTCAAATTTACAGCTCGCTGCGGTTTTCCAGCGCCTTAACAAGAGTTACGTCATCTGCGAACTCCAGCGCCGAGCCGGCGGGCAGTCCATATGCAAGCCGCGTAACCTTAATTCCCATAGGCTTTATCAGCCGTCCTATATATACGGCTGTAGCCTCGCCCTCAACAGTGGGATTTGTTGCCATAATGACTTCTTTTGTGTCACTGAGCCTTGCCAGCAGCTCTTTTATCTTGATATCCTCGGCGGTAACTCCGTCCATCGGAGACAGCAGTCCGTGCAGAACGTGGTACAGTCCGTCGTAGCCGCCCGCGCGTTCAAACGCGGAAACATCCTTTGGGCTTTCGACGACGCAGATCTGATCCTTTCGGCGATTTTCGTCAGAGCATATCGAGCAGATATCCTGTTCCGTGAAGTTCTGGCAACAGCTGCACAGCCGAACGCTTTTGCGCGCTTTCATTATGTTTTCCGCGAACTCGCGCACTTCGTCTTCGGGCAGGTTCAGCATATGATATGCCAATCTTTGCGCGGTTTTTATCCCCACGCCCGGCAGCTTTGCAAACTGTTCCGCCGCCAATGCCAGCGGCAGTGATATATGATCGGACATTTTTGTAACCTTTCTTTTCTGTTCTAGTTTACTTTTTTGCGGCGGTTCGTCTTTCATGGCGCGTTTCTACGAAGTTCAAAGCTTCACACGAAAATCGCGGTCTACGCGGGCGTTGTGAAAGTTTTCGGGGAGCGCGTATTCCTTTTTGGAGAAGTACACGGCGACTTCGGCAGAGCTTTCCGTCACCTTGTCCATATTTCCGCCGTAAAGCAGAATGTCCGCGTCATCAGCGTTGACAGCTGTTGCGGAGGATATCGTCACGCCGCCTGCCGAGAACAACTCCTCGCCAACAGGTATAGTATTCAGCTTTGGCAGCAGCCCCGCCGCCAAGGTGTTAGAGCACACCTCGTCAATGGGAAGCATTTCGGAAAGCTCTTTTATTGCAAGAGAGCCGCCATAGTCCGCGTCGGGTGCGGCAAGCTTAGTTATTTTGACCGCGCCGCCTTCGCGCATAACTCGCGAAATGCTCGTTGATAATCCATCGCCGCCTCCCGAGATGAACACCGCTGCCGATCTTCCGTCAAACACTATTGCCGCAGATGTGTATGTGTTTCCCACAAAGCGTACCTCGTGACGGTTCAGCACGATCACAGAAGATAACGCGATAATTGCCGCCGCCATTCCCGCGGCGATCTTTCCCAACAGGGCGAATCGTTTTAGGTCGGCGAACGCGCAGAATGTGATCGTTAAAGCAAGCAGCACCATAAGTACCCAAGAGCCCGCGAAGTCCAGCGAAAGCGACATTGCTCGCAGCTTTCCCAACGTTCTTATAATAAACGTTGAGAGTTTCATTGACCAGTCTATCGGCACGGCGAACAAAGGCGCCTGCGTCACTCCGAGAAGCAGCATAAACGTCATTGCCGCAGCGATCAGGGGCGCTAAAACCAGCGAGGTCACCGCCCCGAGCAGCGATACGCTTTTGAACAGAGCCGCGCTTATCGGCGCCGTGCAGATGACCGCGCAAGCCGAGCATATGAGCGCCGTCGTTATGGGAGACAGCACGCTCTTCGCCTTGTCGGGGATGAATTCGCACAGCTTTTCGGAAAACGCGGGTCCCGCTACGCCTACTCCGAAAACGCCCAGCACTGACATTGCAAAGCCAGCGTCAACTATCGTAAGCGGGGAAAGTATCGGTATCACCGTAACAGCAATGCAGAGTTCAGCGGGTCAGACTTTCTGTGCAGCAGCATACCGGTACTGTACAGTAAAAACATCACCGAGGCGCGCAGCACGGACGGCGATATTCCATAGAACAGCAGTCCCGCGGGCGCGAACATCAGCGAGACAGTTATCCGAGTTTTTCGGCGGGTTTGTGGTATCAATATAAGCAGCGCCGCCGCGAGTACCGCGAAATGCGCTCCCGAAACGGCGGTGTAATGCGCTGCCCCGCTTACCCGAAGATACTCGGCGTTTTTCGCGGAAAGCTTGTCGTCATCTCCGAACAGCATGGCGGCGGCAAACTCTCGGCTTTCGCCAAAGACGTTCTCCGCAAGCCGCCCATAAAAGCTGTCATGAATAACGCGGAATACGCTGTAAATACTTGCGCCCGCGTATTCGGCGGAGCATATCTCGGTGATCTCGCCCGAAAGAAGTATCCCGTCGGACAAGTCCTGCACGAAATTATCGTTGTCCGCTGCTTCAAGCTCTATCGTCACATCGGCGATGTGATCATCAGGCAGAGCCTCTGCGCACGAAAGCCGCAGTTTTGTCGTTCTGCCGCCGAGATTCGCCTTGGCAATCAGTTCCTCCGACTGTCCCGAGCGTTCGGTTATTTTCAACACTTGTATTTGCGCGTTCAGCGTCTTGCCCGCATAATCCCGTATGGGATCGAGGTAAAGCCGGGTATAAGCGAACATCAGGACGATGCCAAATAAAGCGCCCGCCGCGCAAAGCGCGGTTTTCTTCCTTTTAACCGACAAAAATATAAAGGCGGCTGCCGCGGCAGCGAAAAATAACGCCCCCGACACACCGCCGCCAAAATATACCATCAACATTCCCGCCGCGAAGAAAGGCGCAAACCTCACAAAGGGCAGCGAGACTGATTTATCTTTTTCGATCAATTATCCGTGTTCAGATAAGACCGGGAAGAGAAACTCCGCCTGTGACCTTTTCCATTTCTGCGGTGCCGTAATCTTCGATCTCCTGGATTATTTCATTCACGCCGCTGATGATAAGGTCCTGAAGCATTTCAATATCCTCGGGGTCAACGACCTCGGGCTTGAGCGTTACGGATTTAAGCTTCTTGTCGCCTGTCATAACAAGCTCCATAGCCCCGCCGCCCACCTGCTTCGTGAACTCCTTCTGCTCTATTTCTTCTTGAACGCGGGTGATATCCTCCTGCATTTTCTGAGCTTTTTTCACCATTTGGTTCATGTTGGCGTTTCCGCCCTGAATTCCCTGGGGAAGTCTTGATTTCATATTACTGTCCTCCGTTTTGATCGTTTTTGTTTTGAACTTCTATACCAAGCTGTTGTGCTTTTGTCAGCAGCTTATCAAGCTTGCTTTTTTTCTCGCCGCCTGTTTCGGGAGCCTTTTCCCCTTTGATCTTCAGATTTACCGAAAATCCGAGCAGTTCCGATATCATTTCTCCCACGTCATTGAGTTCCTCGTTCTTGACATTGTTCAATAGCATGGGATTTGAGGAACTGACCTCCAGAACGCCGTCCGAAAGCCTTGCTGTAGAATCCGTGAAGAAGGACTCGTACATAAATCCCATTTGGGAAACAATGTCTTTCCAACGCTCTTCTGTGAGTTCGTCGGGAGCGTTCGGCGCGGTGTTCTGTTCCGCAGCGGGCTGCTCCGAATTGCTTTCAACAGCCGCCGTTTCCTCGGTTGGCGATTCGGGAGCGTTTGGCGCTGTCTCGTCATTATCCGAGCCATCACTGTTTATCGGGTACTCGTTATCGTAAAAGCTGTCGTTGGCGGGCGGCGTATCTTTCCACGGCGGCGCGGGCGTTTCCGGCACTTTTTCTTCCGTGGCGGGCTGCGTGATCGTTTCCGGGGAGTTTGCTTCTTTGGCTGTTTGCTGTGCCGAATTATCTTTCTCCTCGGATTCTTTCATTTTTTGCATAGTTCGGTCGACAAGCTCTTTTGTGCGCTTTGCCGCAAGGCGTTCGCGCTCCGACATTTCCTCGTAGGATTTCGGTATTATCTCGTTTGGAGTCGGCACCTGCACTATCATGGTCGGCTGCTGCGGCTTTGTGGATATCCTTGGAGCCGCAGCGGTCGTAGCCTCGACGCCCATACACATTTTCACAAGGCACATTTCCGCTAGCGTTTTGCGCTGCTTGGTTTTTCCTATATTGTCCGCGCACTGCTGCAAAAGCGTCAGGCAGCGGAGTATATTCGCGAGGTCGTACAGCTCCGCGTTTTCCGCCAGCCTTGGGTGATCCTCGGGCAAAGCGGACAGCAAATCAACATCGTTGGGAGCTGTCTTATACAGCATAAGGTCGCGGTAGTGCGAAGACAATTCGTCTATGGCAAGAGACAGATCCTTTGAATTCTTATGCAGTTCGCTTAGCAGACGTATACAGCCCGAAGCGTCGTTTTTAGCGACCATTTCCGAAAAAGCGAACAGATGCTTGCTATCCGTCACGCCCGCGCAGTCGCGGACTGTTTGCAGTGTGATGTTTTCATCGGCAGAAACGCAGCGATCCAGCAGTGAGAGTGCGTCTCTCATGCCGCCGTCCGACAGCCTTGAGATAAGGTCTGCCGCGTCTCTGTCGAGAGTGACGTTTTCTTTTGCCGCAACGTCAAGCAGGCGTTCGGTGCTATCTGCGATATCCACGCGCTTGAACTCGAACCGCTGGCACCGCGAGCTTATCGTCGCGGGAACCTTATGCAGCTCCGTAGTCGCCAGAATAAACTTGACATGCGGCGGCGGCTCTTCAAGAGTTTTCAGCAGCGCGTTGAACGCTGCCGCCGAAAGCATATGCACCTCGTCGATTATATAAACGCGGTATTTGCAGCTTACCGGAGTATACGCAACTTCGTCGCGCAGCTGGCGTACATCGTCCACGCCGTTGTTGGAAGCCGCGTCCATTTCCACGATATCCGTAGTCTCGCCGCTCATTATTTCACGGCAGCGCTCACATTCAAGGCACGGATTTCCATTCTGCGGGTTAAGGCAGTTCACCGCCATTGCCAATATTTTGGCGCAGGTAGTCTTGCCTGTGCCGCGCGAACCCGTGAAAAGGTACGCGTGCGCGGTGGTTTGGTTTGCGACTTGGTTTTTGAGTGTCGTTGTTATATACTCTTGAGAAATAACGTCGTCAAACGTTCTGGGACGGTATTTTCTGTATAACGCAAGATACAATTGCTCACCCCCGCTTACCGCTTGATTTTCGTTGAAACAGCAAATGCTCCGGATCATGGGAACAGACTTGCTGCGGCACACAAAGTGATCCGCTTAATGCTGCTCGGTTCCCCGCCTGACATGGTTCACAGCACTCTGTTGCACAGGGTCTGCCCCCATGATCCGAAGCATTTGCCATATAACTTTTATTATTATACATCATTTTTCGAAAAAAATCAAGGGGTTTTTTCGATTTTTTGGCGAACATGTGAAAAATGCCCTCCGATCGCTCGGAGGGCATACACATTATTAACGTTTCTTTTTGTTGGTCATAATAGCGATCAACGCCGCACAGAGTGCAAACGCTATCGGTGTGATGATCGCCGCTTTGCCCGTTCCGGGATTTCCCTTAACGGCAGAGCTTTCGTTCGATTCGTTTTCGAAGCTGTCGGGAGTGCTGCTCTCGGCGGAGCTTTCCGCAGTTTCCTCGGAGGTCTTGCTGTCGCTCGCCGCAGGGCTTTCGCCGTTTGTCGAGTTCTCCAAAGCCGAATCGTCGGGTGCGGTGGTTTCGTTTTCGGCGTTTTTGTTTTCGTTCGCCGGGGGAGCTTCATCGTTGTTTTCGGGAGCGGTCGGTTCGCTGTCCGAAAGCTCTATAAGTTCGCCGTCCAATTCTTCGCTTGTGATGATATACGGGCTGAAGCTGCTTGCCGTGAAGCAGACACGTCCGTTATCTGTGGTTGACGGAACAAAGCAGCAACGTCCGTTTTCCACGTGATACACGCGCAGAACGCGATAGTTGTCAAATCCGTTTGGTATGGGCATACTTACCCTGACGTTTCCGTTGGGCTGAATGGTTTGTCCGCTGCAAATGAACGACAGGTCGCACGCAAACCTTGTCGCGGAGCAGCAGCTTTCAATGGGCTGCGCCTTAAAACGAGTGTCTGCGGGAAACGCTTCGGGTTCGGCTGTTATCTGAATATCGGTCTCTTCACTTTTAAATTCAAGCGCGGGCTTGCTTTCCTCAGGTTCGCTGTCAGTCGGCTCGCTCTCAGCAGGTTCGCTTTCTGTGGGCTCGTTCTCAGTCGGATCACTTTCGGTGGGCTCGCTCTTAATCGGTTCTTCTTCGGCGTCGAATACGCTGTCATCGCCGTCAAGCGCGAAGAAGTTCACGTTATACGAAACCTCTTTCCCAAGCCCCTCTATCTTTACATTGAACACGTCGCCGTGGCTGTATCCGCCAACGTAGTCGGGACGGAATATAACGCAGCCGTAAAGCGGCACGCTTGTGTCGTTGTTCACGCTGAAGTAACCGTCCGCTTGCTCGCTTGAGAATGTCCATACATGCATATCGGACTTTCTTGTGAGCGTTACCTTTATATTATCCGCGGGAACGGTTTCGCACATCGAAAAGCTCCAAGCGGTATCGGCGGGGAAGTATTCGGCGGGTGTATTCGGCGCGGGCCAGCATATCCCCGAATTGGACGCTTGCGTAAGCTGACTGTCGGTAGCCCACATCGTGCCGAAATTTCCGACCTGTCCGAATGCCGTCAGATACATCGGCGGGTTAAGGCACCAGCGTCTGTGTCCGAGTTCACTGATATTTTTTTCGTTTGTATCGTACATATACCCCATAACTACTGAGTGCGCGGGGTTGTTGAAGCCGCTTGCCAGATTGGAATTCTTCGCTCCGACCTGAGCGCACCGCAGCGTCCACATATCTATGCCCGGCATATCGTTGTATATCGTGTGAGTAAGGTATCCCTTGTGATTAAGCACCAATGCCGCCGCCTGCGCGTAATCCGTGGCGTAAGGACACAGCGTTACGTCTTGAACGCCCACGCCCGCGATAAAGCGCATAACGTTGAGAGCGTTGCGACCTTCGATCATGTCCGTATCACTGAGCTTTCCGAAATTCGCGAACGGCATATAGCCGTCGGGCGCTTTGGCATACTCGGTTTTTCGCGTCATATCGAACGGGTGTCCGTTTATGTATTGACGGATCACATCGCGCGAATGTTCTGTGATGTTTAGTCCGACAGACGGCGCGGTGAAGTCTGTATTTTCCGCAAGAGCTTCATTTGCCGAGCCGTCCGCGAAAGCGGTCGCAGCCGAGGTCAGCATAACGGCAGCTCCCAGAACAGCAGACAGTAATCCCTTAAGTTTCATAGATATTCCCCCTTTTGATTTTCGGGCAAACGGTATTTTTGTTCGGCACATTATTTTTATTTGCGTACCTACTAATACCGTCCGCGTTTTCTTATTCCCCATTTTATTATAGCACTCGGAAAAATCCGTTGTCAATACGCGGGAATAACAAATTTTTCCTCGCGGATTTTGTCAATTTGCCGAATGAATTGTGCCGCTTTCGCTTTGGGAGAATATATCTTGTGGCAAATGTTTTTTAGGTATGAACACTTGCAAAGAGTGGAAAAATATGTTATAATAAAAATAAGCTGAAACTTAATGAACAGATGATGTTACTGTTGCTCCGTTAATGTTCAGCGGAAAAATACAAACGGGCGTTTTGGAGGAAAAGCTATGGTAGTTCAACCGAAAGTAAGAGGATTTATCTGTACGACCGCTCACCCGGCAGGCTGTGCGAAAGAGGTAAAAAATCAGATAGACTATGTAAAGAAACAAGGCAAGCTGAACGGTGCGAAAAAGGTGTTGGTTATAGGCTCGTCTATGGGATATGGATTAGCGTCCCGCATTTCGGCGGCGTTCGGGTGCGGCGCGGCAACGGTCGGCGTGATGTTTGATAAGCCTGCGTCCGGCAATAAGACGGCAACTTCCGGCTGGTACAACACCAAGGCGTTTGAGAAATTCGCGGCGGAGGAGGGTCTGTACGCGAAAACCGTCAACGGTGACGCGTACTCCGACGAAGTGAAGCGCGAAGTGATAGACATTATCAAGAACGATCTCGGCAAGGTGGACCTTGTTATATATTCGCTTGCCGCTCCGCGCAGAACGGTCGGAGACGTAACTTACAAAAGCGTTCTTAAAACCACGGGCGCACCGTACACCAACAAGACGATAGATCTCCGCAGCAACGAGATATCCGAGATAACGATAGAACCCGCCACAGAGGAAGAGATAGAGGCAACCGTCAAGGTTATGGGCGGCGAGGACTGGGAAGCGTGGATAGACGCTATGAAAGCGTCAGATGTTCTTGACGACAACGCGGTGACCATTGCGTACAATTATATCGGCCCCGAGATCACTCACCCGATGTATTATAACGGTTCTATCGGCAGAGCAAAGGCGCATTTATTGGCGACTTCAAAGAAGATTACCGAAAACGGCGTTCGCGCTTATGTTTCGGTTAACAAGGCTCTTGTTACGCAGTCGTCCTCCGCCATACCGATCGTGCCGCTCTATATTTCGATACTTTACAAGGTCATGAAAGAAAAGGGAAACCATGAGGGCTGCATTGAGCAAATGCGCCGACTTTTCGGCAAGCTTTACGGCGGCGAGCTTGGGCTTGACAAGGACGGTCAAATTCGCATGGACGATTGGGAAATGGAAGATGACGTTCAGGAGAAGGTATCCAAGATATGGAACGACTTAAACGCGGACAATTTCAAGCAGCTTACCGATATGGAGGGCTACTGGAAGGACTTCTATGCGCTGTTCGGTTTCGGCATTGACGGCGTGGACTATGACGCGGACGTTGATGTAAGCGTGGAATAATGTGTCTTTAAAGCAAAACTCTCTCCGCTAATGCGGGGAGAGTTTTTTGTGTGTTTATACTAATTCGCTGTCAAGGTATAGACAAAAAAATGACTTAACTCAATACAACAACACTAATATTTGTCTATACATTTATCACGAATTAGTATTAGAGAGTTTCAACGGCATATCCGTTTTCTTCAAGTATATCCAAAATGCTCGGCGGCGCGGCATAGTGCATAGCTCCCACTACGACGAACGTTTTCCCGCCTGTTTTCAGCTTATTCATCACATACGCCGCCATTTTCTTCTGGCGGTTCGCGTACATTGCGTCGTAGTACTGCTCGTAATCCTTTTTCAGCGTTTCGGACATTTCATCTGTTTCGCCGTCCTCGCTCATAAGCGCTTTCAGTGCGTTTATGTCGCCGCTTTTCCACGCGTTGTACAGCGCGTCGAACTGTTCCTGCGTTTCCTCCGGGGTTAGCTCCAGCGTTTGATTGAGCGTCAGCGTTTGCAGTTCCGCCGAGCAGCTTGCCTCTGTTTCGTACTGTTCCTTTGCGGTCTCTATTTCATCGATTTTCTTTCCGCGCTCCTTGGCGTATGAGAGCAGCAGCATATCCGTTCCAAGGTTTGCGTCGTACCCGCACTCCTCCGCCGCGCTGCTTGACCACACCGAACTCCAGAACGCCGGTATGTAGCTTTCGTAGACCTGATTATAAAGTCCCTTTTCGGAAAATGCTTTTACTATTCTATCATAGTCCGCCCCCATATAATCGCGGGCGGTTTTGCCGTTTTCGCACAGCAGCACGGACACAGCTTCGGTCATTTCGATATAATTCTCCTGAAACGCCTGCACATCGACTTCGACCGCCAGCGTTTCACACTCGTCCAGCGCGTCGCACATCTTCCGCGGGTACGTCGCCTCGGGCTTTCCGACATGCATTGATCCCAGCATATACACCACCGCGCCCGTTTTCGCGTTTTCTACCTTAAAGAACGGCGGGTTTACCTCGAAACTGTTTTCCGCCGAGGTGCTTGTAAGGTCAATTTTTGGCGCGTTTGATATCGGCTCGCTTGTCGGTTCGGTTTTTTTACAGCCTCCGAACAACATCATCGTAATCAGCGTGATAGCAACGATTATTCGCTTTTTCATTTTTTACTCCTTCCGATTTTTAAGCAACGTTTGGTTTGCGGTCGCAGACCGCCGCCGTCAGGCGGCGCAGCGGCAAAGCCGCTGAAATTGCCGCCATCGGCGGCAATTTGTCTGCGACCATCCGCGCATTTCACACGTCCGCCCCGAACAAAGCCGAAGGCGGAGTGAGTGGGCGGCGGGCGAAATGCGCTTCCCCCGGGGAGCAGCGTTTCCCAACGGCTCGGGGGAAACGCTGCTCCGTACCCGAGGGCGATTTTTGTGGGCAGCACTCGCGCTTCGCGCTCGGCTGC
>OIXH01001675.1_pt1 | contig 23993 bp, 19 predicted proteins | sample 1587741 | NCBI WGS metagenome assembly OIXH01 (sample SAMEA3888916, study PRJEB22519) | human gut metagenome | biome: human gut; feature: human-associated habitat; material: faeces | place: Denmark | collected 2011 | reverse complement strand
GTGATGTGAAGGTTCGTTCGGCTAAGCCTGAAGCAAAAGCCTATAAACTAACTGACGGTGAAGGCATGGTGTTGCTGGTTCACCCTAACGGTTTCAAATACTGGCGGCTTCGTTATCGTTTTGGCGGTAAGGAGAAGATGCTGGCGCTGGGGAAATACCCTGAAGTCTCGCTGGCCGATGCCTGGGGGCGCCGGGATGAAGCCCGTAAGCTAATAGCTAATGGCATCGATCCCAGTGAGAACAAGAAAGCCGTTAAGGTAGAGCAGGAGCAAGAGGCTATAACGTTTGAAGTGGTAGCCAGAGAGTGGCACGCCAGCAATCAGAAGTGGTCTGCATCGCATAGCGCTCGTGTATTGAAAAGCCTCGAAGACAATTTATTTGCTTCAGTTGGGAAGCGAAAAATCAAAGATATTGGTACTCGTGACTTACTGGTCCCAATTAAAGCAGTGGAAAAGTCAGGACGCCTTGAAGTGGCTGCGCGTCTTCAACAGCGAACAACGGCAATAATGCGCTTTGCGGTACAGAACGGCTTAATTGATTACAATCCTGCACAAGAGATCGCTGGTGCGATCGCAACAGCTAAACGAAAGCATCGCGCTGCGCTAGATCTCAATCGCATTCCTGAGTTACTCCATCGCATTGATAACTACACCGGCAGACCATTAACGCGGTTAGCTGTGGATTTGACGTTACTGGTTTTCATCCGTTCGAGCGAGTTACGTTTTGCTCGCTGGACAGAAATGGATTTTGAAACGGCTATGTGGACGATTCCGGGCGAGCGTGAGCCACTGGAAGGAGTTAAGCATTCTCAACGTGGTTCGAAGATGCGTACTCCACATCTTGTTCCTTTGTCGCGACAAGCTCTCGCTATCTTGCAAAAGATCAAAAGCATGAGTGGAAACCGTGAGCTGATCTTTGTGGGCGATCACGATTCGCGTAAACCTATGAGTGAAAACACGGTGAACAAGGCGCTGAGAGTGATGGGTTATGACACGAAAACGGAAGTCTGTGGGCATGGTTTCAGGACGATGGCGTGTAGTTCTTTGATTGAATCGGGATTGTGGTCGAGGGATGCAGTAGAGCGGCAGATGAGCCATCAGGAACGTAGCTCTGTGCGGGCGGCTTACATCCATAAAGCGGAGCATCTTGGGGAGCGCAGGCTGATGTTGCAGTGGTGGGCTGATTATCTTGATGCGAATCGTGAGAAGGGGGTTAGCCCGTTTGATTTTGCGAAAAAGTAATTGAAATGTGCTGAGATACTTTGATGAGAAATCTCAGTGCATTTTCTGTAACTATATGATTATTATTCATTATAATATATTTCTTTTCATTTGAAGATGGTCTGCTTATGTAAATGTGATGAAGATTACAGATGTTTACTATCTACTTCTTTAGTCTTAGTGCTGTGAATAATAGCGAATATATCCAAACTTGGATTTTCAGGAATAAAGAATTAAATGGAAATAATGAGTTTTGAGGAAGTAATTACTTATTTACATAAGAAATCTCGGCCATACTCTCTACTTATGGGGAATGGTTTCAGTATGGCGTATGATAACGAAATATTCTCATATAACGCCCTTTATAATTTTTTAACGTCGAGAGACGATCAATTAATCAATAAACTTTTTGATGTGATAAAAACTAAAAATTTTGAATTAGTAATGCAGCAATTAGATACAACATTGGCCTTGTTAAAGGCTTTTGGCTCGGATGATAAGTTGCAGAGTGATATTATTTTAGCAAGCAAAAAGTTGAAAGACGGTTTGCTAAGTTCGATACATCAACTTCATCCTGAGCATGTATATAAAATCCCAGAGAAAAAGATAATTGCTTGTGCTGAATTCTTAAATTTATTTATTAAAAGCGGCGGGCATGTTTTTTCTACGAATTATGACATGTTATTATATTGGACCCTTATGCGCAAGCATGTTGAAAATGCTATCGATGGCTTTGGTCGAGAGATAGAAAATCTTGATGAAGTGCTCCGTGGAGAAACGGCTGAATATTCTGGCCTTGTGTGGGGGCCAAATATAGAGAACCAAAATATTCATTATTTACATGGTGCTTTACATATTTTTGACTCAGGGGTTGATATTGAAAAGGAACAATATGATCAAAGTAATTTTTTATTAGAAAAGATTAAAAAAAGACTCGATAGAGGAAGTTATCCAATATTTGTAACAGCCGGAAACGGAGATGAAAAACTTAGCCACATTAGGCATAATAGATATCTATCTCATTGTTTTGATAAATTATCATCAGTCGATGGCTCTTTGATTACTTTTGGTTTTAATTTTGGTGAGTATGATGAGCATATCATTGAAGCGATCAACAAAGCGACGCATGCTCAAAATAAAACCCCTCCAAAACTATGGAGTGTTTATATTGGGGTTTATTCTGATAATGATGCGGAACATATTCGTTCAATACAATCTAAATTCCACGCAAAAGTAAAAATTTTCGATGCAAAAACAGTTAATGTTTGGGGTGTTTAATTTAAATGCTGTAACGATTTTCTTATGGCATGAATTAAGTTGAGGTTTATTAACCTCAACTCTTCTTCAATTCTAATGTTTTCGCTGATCTTAGCAACCAATACAGCATTATCTCTGGGGAAGCTCCAATTTACTCACCGATCATTCGTTGCATGCTTTGTGTCCAGGATGCTTTGAATGCTGAGTCTCCTGCAAACAGCTTATAAAGTTCCAGCTCATCCTTACTTTGAGCATCTTTTCAAAAGCCAAGTTTCTGTTATGTGGATCAGGATTATTTCTATACTTAGTCTCAAAATCAGGGTGATTACGAATGCTCTCAGCAATGTTTATAAACTTCACTTTCTGCTCTTCAGGCGTAGCACTCCACCCCTGGAACCACCTCTCATTGAAGGTGCGGATTATTTCGTCTAATGGATCTTTTTCCTTTTCACTGCTATGTGCTCCACGTGGGTTTGGGTTTTGTGGATCAAGCTCCGCTTCCTCATCGCTCAACTTGATTGTGTGACTGAGCTTCACACGCTGCAGCCCATAGGAACTCAAATCAACAGAATCTAAAAGCTCATCAATGGCATCTGCATCAGGGTCTTCAACTTTCAGCTTAGGTATGAGGAATTTCAAGAACCAGAACAGTTTCTCCCAAGTCACCATCTCATAAGGCATGATAGAGGCCATTTGCCCATAGATTTTCACGAATTGTTTGGCTTTAATTTTGAAATCAACTTTAGCTTCAGGTTCGAGTTCTAACTCATAGTCAAAACGAGCTGCTGCAACATCGATTATCGGGCTAAGAGTCTGGGCATCCTCATTATTAAAGTAACGAATTACAAACTCTTCAACTTCATGCCACTCATAAACTCCCACATCATCCATTTCATCTTTTAACTCATGCAGCACGTTGATATCAGTGGCTTGCGACAAAGATGTGGCTGTATAAAACGGATCAAATGCTAACTGAATGTCTTCAACAGAGTTGAAGAAATCCAGTACAAACAAATCTTCTGTTTTCTTTCCCAACTTGGGTGCACTACGATTGAGTCGCGACAATGCTTGCACACACAAGACGCTCGCTAGCTTTTTATCCACATACATAGCACAAAGCTTTGGCTGGTCAAATCCGGTAAGGTATTTGTTGGCGACAACTAAAAGTCGATATTCATCAGTGTCAAACATGTCTTTAGTATCGGTTTCGGCAAAGCCATTAATATCGGCTTCAGTGTACTCAATGCCATCAACCTCTTTCGTACCAGAGAATGCAATCAGGATTTTAAATGGGCTACCTTGCTCTTCAAGTATACGTTTAATAGCTTTATAGTAACGAATGGCAGTCTCAATGTTTTGAGTTACTACCATCCCTTTTCCTTTGCCTTTGAGCTTTTTCGCATTTACCACGTGAGGCACAAAATGCTCCAGCATGATCTCTGCCTTCGTATCAATGGTCTGCTGGCTACGTTCAACATAGGCTCTAAGTTTTTTCTGGGCTTTTTTAGTATCGAACTCTGGGTTGTCAGCTATCGATTTTTCAATCTCATAATAGCTCTTGTAGGTCGTATAATTGGCAAGCACATCCAGAATAAAACCTTCTTCTATTGCTTGTTTCATCGAGTAAAGATGGAAGGGTTTAAATGCACCATCTTCCTGACGCTCTCCAAACTTTTCTAGCGTGCTGTTTTTCGGCGTTGCAGTAAACGCCAGATACGATGCATTACCTCGCATTTTACGCGACTTCATTGCCTGAAGAATTTTATCCTGAGCATCTTCGGCCTCTTCAACTTCAGCCTTACCCATTGCACGGTTCATATTGTCATGCGCTGAACCAGACTGAGAGCTGTGTGCCTCATCGATGATTACGGCAAAACGCTTATCACTCAGGTCGGCAATACCATCAATGATAAACGGAAATTTTTGAATCGTCGTAATAATAATTTTCTTACCGTTTTCAAGCGCTTGCTTAAGCTCAGATGATTTGTGCGCAGGGGCTATAATATTTTTTACCTCTGAGAACTCTTTAATATTATCCCGTAATTGCTTATCCAACAGGCGTCTGTCAGTCACGACAATCACAGAGTCGAATAAAGGCTGCTCCAGGCTTTTACCACCTGCCACAGCTTCGGTAGCAGGATAGGTCTCAATAAGCTGGTAGGCAGCCCAGGTAATTGAATTAGACTTACCAGAACCAGCCGAGTGTTGAATTAAATATGTCTGGCCAACGCCATGAGTAGCAGCATGATCGACCAATTTTCTGACAACATCTAACTGGTGGTACCGAGGAAAAAATAAGGTTCGCTTCGGTAATGGCACTTTGCTTGTGCCATCCAGACGGACAAAGTGTTGAATAATGTTGGCTAGGCTTTCTTTGGTGAATATCTCTTGCCATAGATATGCCGTTTTGTGGCCAGCAGGGTTAGGGGGATTACCCTGTCCAAGATTGTGTCCTTTATTGAACGGCAAGAAAAATGTATTGCTTCCCGCTAACTTCGTGGTCATATAGACCTCGTCCGTATCCACTGCCATATGCACCAGACAGCGACCAAAGGTCAGTAATGGCTGAGTAGCATCACGATCGTCACGATATTGCTTTTGCCCATGGTAGCGAGCTGTTTGTCCTGTCCAGGTATTTTTTAACTCCAGGGTGATCAACGGAATGCCGTTGATGAACAGCACCATATCTATTTCTTGTAATGGATTCGCTAGTGAGTAATGCACCTGCCGGGTACAGCTAAAAATGTTATCAGTAAAATCTTGCTTTACCTTCTCACTACTGCTCGCCAATGGTGCCGGATAAAGCAAAATGAAGTGGGCATCATCTACACTCAGGCCTTTCTTGAGTACGTGCAAAATACCGTGCTTTTTGATGAGCCGATCAAACCGTTCCAATAGCTTGCGTTGCCAATCTGTTGGATTATTTTTTTGTAATTTAGTCAGTTCAGTTTCTTGTGTTTTTTTAATAAATTGCCAGAAGAAACGCTCATCAATGGCATATTGCATATTAAAGTCACTAGAAGCACCAATGACATACCCTGCACTGGAGAACTGGGGGATTAAGCCCTCTTTTAGCTCTTCAGTACTGATACCTATCAAACATTTTTCAATGGTTGACTCTAATGCTTGTTCATTGGTCTGACTAACCATAGCAGTTAAGATCCCTCATTAAAGACATTTTCACTAAGCGCGAGTAAATTCAAGTGTACACGGGAATTGTTAAAAAAATGGTATTCCTTTGTAAAACAGAAACTTTTCGCCTTGCATATCCGGTTGGTAAGCGAACCATTTCTTAAAATCAATGCCCAGTTTGCTGGGCATTTTATGAGTTCTCTTTGATGATTCGCCGTGGACATATTACTATGTCCTATTGTTCCATCATCTCTGGTACAATTTTTATTTTACCTGTCACAGCACTGTCAATCAGAGCGGTTTTATATTCTTTCATCTTTCCAATCTGAGAAGCGAGTAAATCGATTGCTTTATCAAGTTTATCCCATTCGGCTTTAACATGCTTAACAATCGAAATTTGCTCATCATTTGGTGGAATCGGTATATAGAAATTGTTAAAACTTTCGGCGGGGAATCGCCAACGTCCTAAAAACGATACTCCTTGTCCGTATCGATAGAATATTTTTTGCTGGTAACCAAGTTGAAATATCGATAATAAGAACTCGTCTTCCAACCCATCAAATGTATTAATAAACACACGGTAGTCAGGACTTACTACTCCTTCATGCTTGGATATATCTACATATCCAGTTAATAAGTCCATATGATTCATAGCAAAGTCACCAATTTTTACGATTTGGTATTTAGAGTAGTCCATTGCTAATTGACCTTCACCACTTTCAATGTCCTTGATTTTTATGCCTTTTTTAGTTATTGAAAGCACATCTGGACCTTCATATCCAATTATACGTTTAACTATTTTTGTTACATATTTTAGACGTTTTAGCTGCCAATGCTCTGGAAATTTACCGATCCAATCAACGCCGGAGTTCCTCATTGGTACATTCGGATTAAGACCTTGGGTTACTGCTTTTTGAATAATGATTTTCTTACGTTCTTTCAGTAAATTGATTTGCTGTTGTTTAATGGAAATTGTTTCGTCAATTTGTGATGTTTTTATGTCTAGAAAATTAGCGATTAAAGTTTGTTCTTTATAATTTGGAAATGGTAATACCAGCTCTGCGAAATCGTTAAAGCGAAAATCTGTTGAACGTTCTCTGATGCCTTTTGCAAGAGACTCAATAAAACCAGACAATGCTAAATTTCGCATGTAGTAGGCATAATAGTATGAATTTATTGTTCCTTTTTTCCTCGGTATACATGCTGCATATACAGGGGTCGATTTACCATCAGAATCTGATACGCCTATTGCCCCTGCAAAAGCATCCATAGCGTGTATAACCAAGTCCCCTTTACAAATTCGCTGATAGCCGTGCTCCTTTAGGGCATTTGTAAAGCCTTCTATTCTTCTATTTTTTCTCAAAGTAACTTGGCCATCCCGGAAGCAAGTAACTATTTCATCATTTACCAGAGGCTTTCTTTCAACTTTGTAAAACAACCATTTTGCTTTCTTCAGGTTCCATTTGGTTGGAATTTCCCCTATCCACTGAATATTTGAATTCCGGTATGTCTCATATTTCGGCATTGAAACAAAATTATCCATCAGACTTCTCCCTGCACTTCTGCCACTTTTACGCCCAAAATCTGCGCAATCAATCCATCCGATTTTTGTTCCAAGTCAATGATATCTTTTGCCACTTCTTCCAGGTTTCGTAATGGCTTATGACGATAGAAATACTTGTTGAAGCTAATTTCATAACCGATTTTCACGGAATCCAAGTTAATCCAGGCTTCAGAGATATGAGGTTTTACCTCTTCAAGAAAGTACTGGTAAATACTTTGTTTCAATGGAACAGACTCAGTGTCACGAAGATCAGCGTTGGTCTCGTAAGTAATATATTCCCCTTTCTTCCCGCTTGGGTAGTAGCCAAAATCAGGCAAGTCGTCCACTTCACATTCATAACGGTCAAGCAGATCATCTAATTTATCACCACTTAGCTTAACGATCTTTTTAATTACTTTCTCTGCTGATTCGTCATACCAACTTACGGCATTCAAGATGGCATTTTTCTCAGATACAGATAATTTTACACCGCTCACTTTAAGTGATTTATCGACAAGGCTCACGAACTCATTAAAATCATCAAATTCATTAACGCCAATGTCAGACATCAATTTTTGAGCGGTTTCCAGAACGGTTCTAAGTGCCAACCAATGCTTGACATCAAGTAGTTTGGTTCTGGCTTTTGCATTTAAGCTGATTTCGTTCTCTTCACACCAAGCGAAGATTTCCTTCTCAATAGATTTCAGGAAACTCTTTTTCTGATCACTGCCGAAACCTGTATTTTTATAAACATCATCACCATATTCGGCATATAAGTGCGTCATGACATCGCTAAACTGCTTATCAAAACGCAATGCTGCAATAGCGTCCTGAGTAAAGCGTGCTTTACGTCGGTCTGGACGTTCAATAGTGACTTTATAGTAACCAAAGTCATCGTTGCTAAATACCTTGCTGGCAATACCAATGGGGTCATTGTTTGTATCTAACTGCCTTTCAACATCCAAGCAGGAAAGGTAAGTATTGGTGATTTCAGTAATATGTTCAGGTGCAAATTCGCAGTTTTTATTGCCTAAATTTTTACGCAGTTTGCGATAGAGTAAGCTAGCATCAATCAACTGCACCTTGCCTTTTCGAGAGGCGGGCTTATTGTTATTAAGAACCCAAATGTAGGTAGTAATACCTGTGTTATAGAACAGGTTATTAGGTAATTGAACGATGGCGTCCAGCATATCGTTTTCGATAATAAACCGGCGAATATTACTCTCCCCTCCGCCCGCATCCCCAGTAAACAAGGATGAGCCATTGTGAACAGATGCGATCCGGCTACCGTGAGGACTGACACTGGGATCTTTCATCTTGTTGACCATTTCCATTAAGAACAGTAGCTGGCCATCACTTGAGCGCGGTGTGGCATCGACTACTTCAACGTTACCCCAATAGTCTTTCAGGCTAACTTTAAAGCGAGGGTCAATCACATCGCTTCCGTCTTTGATGTGCTTCTGCTCAGATGCCCAACTTTTTCCGTAAGGCGGGTTGGACAACATAAAGTCAAACCGCGAGGATGCAAACTCGTCTGTAGATAGTGTAGAGCCTACTTTGATGTTCTCAGGGTTATTACCTTTAATCATCATGTCTGATTTACAGATAGCGTAGGTTTCGTCGTTAATCTCTTTGCCATACAGATAGATATCCCGATTGTCATTAGGATACTTCTCTTCAATGAAATTCTGAGACTCAGTTAACATACCGCCACTACCACAGGCTGGGTCGTAAACAGTCATGGTGAGTGGAAGCTGGTCCTTCACCGGATCAAAAACCAAGTGTGTCATCAGCTCGATCACTTCCCTGGGCGTAAAGTGTTCACCGGCTTCTTCGTTGTTTTCTTCATTAAACTTACGGATTAACTCTTCAAACACATAGCCCATACCCAAGTTGGTGAGGGCTGGCATCTTGTTGCCATCGGGATCTTCCACGATTTCTGGCGTTAAATTGATGTAGGGAGATACAAATTTCTCAACCACATCCAGCAGAACTTGCTTCGCAGCCATGTGGCGAATCTGTGACTTAAGGTTAAAGCATTCAACGATTTCTTTAACGTTATCGCTAAAGCCAAGTAAGTACTCTTCAAAGTTTGCCAGGAGTATTTGCTGGTTGTTCGTTGCCGTGTTAAACAGTGACTTCAATGTCCATTTTGACGTGTTATAAAACACATAGCCACTGGCTGCCTTTAAGGGCTCATCATCCAACTCTGTAGCTTGCATCTCTTCTTTTTGGAACTTAACTTCCGCCAACACTGCTTCCTTGGTTGGCTCTAACAAAGTATCCAAACGCCGCAAAACCACCATAGGTAAAATCACATCGCGGTACTTACCTCGAACGTACACATCGCGTAAACAATCGTCGGCAATGTTCCAAATAAAAGAGATAAGCTTGTTGTGTACACTATGATCCATTTCTTTTCCTAATCACTGCTCATTTTTACGTCAGAATGAAGAACTAAACTTGGCCTGCATGACTGTTGGTATGTTCACAAAAAGGTACAAGCAGCCAAAGATAGTTTCGAATCGTCCCAGTTTAACCAAGTACGCTCCTTAGTCCAGCCCTAACCTAGTATGGAACGATGGTGTTAACGAACAGCTTGATATTCATGCTGTATCACATAATAGATGGCTTCTGCCTCGGTTGTTTTAACAGCTTCAGGGCAAAAGGCAACTTGTGTCAACAACGGGTAAAAAGTGATCCACTTACCGTCACCACCAACGGTTTTATATTGATCCACCTTGTTTACTCAGGATTAGCTTCCGCTATAACCCCGGCCTTTCGCTTCAGCTTCAGTCGGTAGCTCTCTTCTTTTATCCGGACTACGTGTGAGTGATGTAAGATCCGGTCCAGCATCGCCGATGTCAGGGCTGCATCCCCGGCGAACATCTGGTCCCACTGCCCGAACGGCAGGTTGGAGGTCAGGATCATCGCGCTCTTCTTGTAACGTTTGGCGATGACCTGGAAGAACAGCTTGGCTTCCTCCTGACTGAACGGCAGATAACCTATTTAAGGTTTCTCTACCACTCGCAACCCGCTTGATGAAAGCTGATTAAAAGGGTTATAGCGAAAGGGCTATTTTACCCAATCGTTAATGCTGCGGCGACGCACCCGTTTCTCCGCCATGATGACGGGCTTGCCCCAACTAAATAATGATGTTGACAAGCGTATCTTTTTCCCGTGAAAAATGCATTTGCATAAGCCAGTTATCGACTTATGCAACGGGGGTTCAAGATCTGATTCAAGTGGATAACCTTCAGGGTAGGCACGGCGTTCGAACCAATAGGCTGTCCGGGAAAGAAGAAACATAAATATCGCGGCGGCGCCGAAGAAAAAGGGCGTGGAGTACCAGATTGAAATGGACTCGAAATCGTTCATGAAAACATGTAAGCCATATTCCTTTATGATTAGTGCGCCGCAAATAAAGAAACCTGGTAACATGTTTAATACAAAGATTAAGACAATCAATGAAGCCAGACGCTCCAGAATATTAGCTTTTACCTCTGCCGCAGTTTGATCGATCGGATGGCTCTGTCCGATAATGCGCCCGGTTAGCTCAACGTTGACGTAGGGATTGCCGGTGATAAAAAGCGGGAGCACCAGATATTCCTCGGAATTGAGGCAATCGAAATGTATTTGCAGTTCCTGAGCGCTCAACTGCTGGCAGGAACAGCATACCTCATCTTCAACCGCCAGAATACGGCTGCCGATAATTTTTGCTTGATCACTGACTTTAACGGTAAGAGGGGAAGATGGAAGAAAATCGTTTTCCACCACTGGCAATGTTCCCCGATTCCAAATTAATAATCCAATGACATAAATGCCTTTTTCCTGAGAACCATCCTCTGCGGTAATATAATAGGGAATATCTTTAGGTATCTCCGCAACAATCCCACGGGTAATGAGTCGAGCTTCCAACTGACGCTCCGGGCGCTTTTTTTTCTGCCCGAGCGTCAGGATAAGCCGTAAAAGTGCACCGAGCGGGGAAACAATCTCACCTAAAGACATTACCAACCTCCACTATTGAACCCCGCTAAGATTAAATAATTATCTGGCTGATAACAACAGAGAAATGCCGAGGTGCCCGCTCTGCGAGATTCAGAATGGAACAACTATCATATCCTCGCCTTTGGGTGTAATAAGTTTCTTTTCCATTAAAAGCAAAATCTGGTGGTTTGATAGTGATATGACCACTTCGCTTATGAAAATACAAGCGACCATTTAAAGCATGAGTTGGTAAAACGTGAGCCCAAACTTAAGCCGCTTCTGACACTAAGCGGGCCTCGTTTAGTCCTGGGCTACACAAGGTCCTTTACGTATTAATCTAAAATTCAAAATAATTTCAGATAGATAGTATCTCAGTGAATCCCCGCTTTCCTGACTGGATCGCGGGGTTTTTAATTTTTCACGCTGAGACTACTGTATGAATAAACCTGACGGCCTTCAGGCCTTTGAACAACCGCTTGCGTCGCTTCCGTGCACACTTCGCCAGCTTATTCTTGAACGTATCCAGAACCTGACCCATTACGAGCCGGTGATTGGAATCATAGGCAAAAGTGGTACAGGTAAATCCTCTCTCTGCAACGAACTTTTCCATGGCGAGGTGTCCCCGGTGAGTGATGTGAACGCCTGTACTCGCGACGTACTGCGCTTCCGGTTGAGCAGCGGTCGTCACAGTCTGGTGATTGTCGATTTACCGGGTGTAGGTGAAAACGGGCGACGGGATCATGAGTACCGGGCCCTGTACCGTCGAATGCTGCCGGAGCTGGACCTGGTGCTGTGGGTCATTAAGGCCGATGATCGGGCACTGACCGTGGACGAGCAGTTCTGGCTCGGTGTGATGCAACCTTACAGGCAAAAGGTACTGTTTGTGATTAACCAGGCCGACAAAATCGAACCATGTTATGAATGGAATACCCTCACCAGCAAACCTTCAACACACCAACAGGGAAATCTTAAAGCGAAGCAGGCTGCGATTATGGCGATGTTTAAACCGCATCATCCGGTCTGTGCGGTGTCCGCCAGCACTGGATGGGGCATTGAGGATATGGTGGCAACCATGATGCGCTGTCTGCCTTACCGCGCCACCAGCCCGGTGGTGACACAACTGCACGGGAGACTCTGCACAGAGCCGGTAAAGTCGCAGGCCCGTGACAGTTTCGGTGACGCTGTGGGCCGTGTTTTCGATACGGCTGAGTCATCGTCATTCCTGCCTGCACCATTGAAAACGGTGATTCGTACCGTGCGTGATGCGGTGGTGTCGGTCGCACGGGCCGTCTGGGACTGGATATTCTTCTGATATCGTAATTTTCTCTGCGAATGATGAACTGGTTGTTGATGATGTGTTGATTGTGGACACGTCTTTTCCACTGCGTTTTATCATCAATTAAATCAGGCGAAGCATCATTGTCTGTCAGACGAGCGCCCACAAGGCTGGACTGCTCATAAAAAATAGTTCCGATGTTGTCCATACCCTGTCCACTCCTTCCTTTAAAGTAATCAGTATTAATTCAGAGAGTTAACTTCTCAGGAGAAATCTTTCATGACGCTTCAGGAGCGGCGATATGACCGGCTTGCTGTCAGGTTGTCGTTGATTATTAGCCGCCTGGTGTCCGGTGAAACTCTGTTTATTTGCAAACTGGCAACTGAATTCGGGATGTCAGAGCGCACGCTGCGTCGTGACTTTCGGGAACGTCTGATGTATCTCGACCTGGATTATTACCAGGGGCAGTGCAGTCTGCGCTCGGATATTCACAGTGCGCGGCAGGAAATAGATATTCTGACCTTTGCTCACCGCACGGGGTTGGCCGGGGTTTTCCCGGGCTTTGACCGGCGACTGGTCAGCAGCCTGCTGGACTGTGATGAGCGACCTTGTCTGGTATGGCATCAGGACAGACCTCATCCCCCGGCAGGAAAGCTCTGCTTCTACAGGCTGGTCAGAGCTATTTCGGGATGTCAGCGCATCACCATTCTGACTGAAGGGGAACGTCATGAGGCCGTTGCCCCTTACCGGCTAATCGCTCTGGACGGTTACTGGTATCTTGTCGCTGAACATAACAGGCAATTACGTGTCTTCCGGCTGGATGAGATTCATCTGGTCAGGCCATCGCGGGAAACATTTATTCGCAGTGAGCGTCTCTATCAGTTGTCGGAGGATAAGCATTTTATCTCTGCCTTACCTCATTTCCGTTTTATTCAGCAGTCGCTGAATTCATTTTCTACATCAGAAAGTCGGCGGCAATCCGGACAAACTGATTAGAGATGGTCTCAACAATTGAATGTAAGGTTAATCTAATGAAAGAATTGAAATTGTTGTCTTTACTGCCAGTCATGTTGTTCCCCTTACTTATCACAGGTAGTGCTCACGCAGCACGTCCCTATAGCGGGTTTCTGCCTGCGGCAGTGAATAATAAGAGTGGGAACATATTTTGGTGTGATGCCCACCGCCAGGTCAGAAAACTGTGTACAGCGACGGAAGTGGATTCAATGGGATGGTTTATTGTTGTTCGCTCGAAACCTTCCAGAGATTGTCCGGGGGGAATATGGGGATGGCTCACTCCCAGTAAAGACGATGTGGCAACAGGGAATACCCGCCAGGTAAAGAATTCAATCTCACCATGAAGGACATGTGCAGTCCCGATATGAAAGTAACGTTTCGCCCAAATAAAAAGGACCCTCGTTATGACGAACTTGTCGGGATTTATGCTGGAAAAGAAGCGTTTCGCTACAAACAAATAAAATAATCCAACTGTTTTTTCATTACTTTATTGTTTTAAACAACAAAAGCTTTATTAAATGATTTGAGGACAACATTATGCGACTGCCTTACGTAATATTTGCATTAGCTATGCTGGCTTCTGTATCAACAGCACAGGCTATTCCCAATATGTGGACGAGTGGTTTTGGGATGGGCATGACCGTATATATCATTACCAGCCCGGAGAAGGTGGTGTTTAATCTGAACTGTACTGGCAATCCGGATGCGCAGAATATTCTGCAACACGGTGTTGATCTCACTCTGCCTGATGGAACATCAGTAAGTTCTCATGACGACGGGACGGAAATAACGGTCGCCATTGATAACAGTCAGTTCTCATTACCTTCATCCCTCGGCTGGCGAAACGGTGACAATGCTTGGGTGTCATTTATTGACGCGCTGAGTCAGTCGTCTAATTTCGATGTTTACGTCAACAATAACAAAGTCGGCACCTTCAGTCCGGGGCTGAAGAATACGCAAAAAGAATTGTCTGACCTCAGTGAGTGCCGGACCACACACTACAGCGATTAATTATTCACATTTCAGACCTCTCCAGCCCGCTACGCACCAACACCAGATAGCAACAGGCCATGCTCCTACGGGAACATGGCCTTTTTTGTTTTTATTTGATTATCAGATAAGGAGTTAGCCATGCGATTAGCCAGCCGCTTTGGCCGTATAAACCAGATACGCCGTGACCGGACTCTGACCCACGAAGAGCTGATGAGTCACGTGCCCAGCGTGTTCGGGACTGACAGGCATGAATCACGCTCAGACCGTTATACCTATATCCCTACCATCACCATCCTCGAAAGCCTGCAGCGTGAAGGCTTTGAGCCGTTCTTTGCCTGCCAGACAAAAGTTCGCGACCAGAGCAGGCGGGAGCACACCAAGCACATGCTTCGACTGCGTCGCAACGGGCAACTGACCGGGCATCAGGTGCCGGAAATCATTCTACTTAACAGCCATGACGGCTCATCAAGCTACCAGATGCTGCCGGGGCTGTTTCGTGGCGTCTGTACCAACGGCCTGGTCTGCGGTCAGTCATTCGGAGAAGCGCGGGTACCGCATAAAGGCAATGTCGTCGAGAAGGTGATTGAAAGGGCTTACGAAGTGCTCGGTGTGTTTGACCGGGTTGAGGAGAAGCGCGATGCAATGCAGTCACTGGCACTGCCAGAACCAGCCCGTAACGCCCTGGCGAATGCCGCGCTGAAGTATCGCTTTGGTGAGGACCACCAGCCGGTCACGGTATCGCAGCTGCTGACTCCGCGTCGCCGGGAGGACTACAGCGATGACCTGTGGACCGTATACCAGCGCGTGCAGGAGAACCTGATGAAGGGTGGTCTGTCAGGGCGAACCGCACACGGGAAAAGCAACCGCCCCCGTGCTGTTACCGGTATTGATGGTGACGTGAAGCTCAATTGCGCCCTGTGGGTTATGGCAGAAAACATGCTCGATTTTTTCGGGCGTTAAACAACAGTTCCGGCATAAGGAGATAGTTTAATGAACACACAAAATCATCAGTTCGCGGAGCATACCGCAATTACTGCCTCAGTGGTCCCGGACGAGTTACGCATCGGCTTCTGGCCGCAGCACTTTGGTTCCGTCCCACAATGGATAACCCTTGAACCTCGCATTTTCGCCTTGATGGATCGGCTGTGTGCCGATTACCACGGTGGTATCTGGCGCTTTTCGACGCTCAGCAAAGGCGGCGCTTTTATGGCTCCCGAGTCAGAGCACGATGAGAAGTGGACATTGTTCAAAAGCATGAACGGCAATGGCACAGAGCTTACCAGTGAAGCTGCAGGGATGGTCGCCTGTCTGATGGCTTACAACCACCACGCCTGTCGCACCGAGAGTGACGCGATGACTGAACACTATTATCTCTTACGCGACTACGCGCTAATCCATCCGGAATACAGCGCCATTATGCATCTAATCGACTGAGGAATGCCTGACATGAATACCGCATTATCCTCGGTGTCATTACAGCCTGAACTTTTCCAACTGACGGTTATGGCCCGGCATGGTTGCCTGCTCCCCGCGACCTCCGGATTGACACCTTATGCCCAACGGACCATTCGCCGGGCTATCAACCTGCTGGATAAATATCTTCGTCAGCCCGGTATAGTTTTTACCTCAAGCACTGCAGCCCGTGACTGGCTCCGGTTACAGCTGGCCAGACAGGAGCGGGGGGGGGTTATGGTGCTCTATCATGATAATCAATATCGTTTACTGGAAAGCGCAGTCTGTTATCTGGGGATTGAAGTACATGATGCATTAAAGAACTCTGAATCAATTGAAGTCTAAGGTTGTCAGGGCTGCAGTAGCAGCCCTGTGCTAGAGCTGATGGGCACGGACTGCCTGGGTGTAGATTCCTGGAGAAGTAAGCCTTTCCAGAAAAGATTTGTGGATGCGAATTATAGCGGTTAGTTGCTTGAAGAGGGCCTTAGCAAAGCTATGTTGAATGATGTCAATATGATGTATTATTTACACTTCTAACATAAGTGTGATATAGTGTGTTGCATGCAAAGTTAAACTTATTTAGTGAAGAAGTCACGTGAAAATAAAAACATCCATAATACTTTCTTTAACTATAGTCGCGATTGTCATTGGATCATATTTGGCTATTCTTGTGTATTTTTCTTGGCCAATTGAAGAATTGTCCATTAGGCAAGCGGCCTTGTTGGGGGATAGCTTTGGTATTGTGAATTCTCTTTTTTCTGGTTTGGCTTTTGCAGGGGTAATAATAACAATAGCACTTCAGAGGCAAGAGCTTAATGAATCAAGAGCGGTGTTCAAATCGCAAAAGTTTGAGGACGCCTTTTATCGATTGTTAGATTTTTATAAGGAAAACTTAAATGACATAACTGATTATAATGGTGATGTCTCACCCTTAAAAGGGATTGGGGTATTGTCTAGTCAGATAAAAAAGGTATCGCCTGCCATTAGACAGTATTCAGGCGCCTATAGTTTAGATTATGAAGTCGAAGAAATTAACACTCAGTTGTTGTTTGCTGAGATTAATAAAAACATAATACATCAATCGAGATATCTCGGAACTCTGGAAAATATACTTTACCTTATAGTAAATGAACTTGAAAATAACAGGGAGCGCTATTTTTATTTAAAAATATTATCATCTCAACTAACAATACATGAGGTGAGATATGTGTTTTATCGCTGCCTGGTTTCAAAAACGGAGTCATCGCTTGTTAAATTAATTAATGACTCTAAACTTATAGAATCCAGAGTTTCGGAGTCTGGGATTAATGGCCGGCTAATTGATTTGTATAATAAAAATCATGGGACAGAACTTCATTTTTACATGCCTGGTGATTAATGTTGTTAGCGTTCTTATGTTAATGGTGTTTGTATAAGCTCATGTTTTTAATTACGAAACAAGTAAAGACATGATAATGTAAGGGGATCTTGTGAGATACAATCAGAATAAAAAATCTGCGCTGAAAGTTGATAATCCTTTGGGTATGAGATATCAAGGACTTTTGCGTTGCATTACACATGTATGCAAACGGCGTGGGTATAGTTTCAATGAGATAATTAGAAGAGTTGACACTGGTTTAAAAACGGAGTTTATTTCCGATGTAGCCTCATCCAAGATAATTAAATCCATTGAACTGTTGGATACTGAATTGGTATCTGCAGGGTCTATTTTCAGAGGAACTAGAAAAAATATAGAGGTTGATGAAAGAAATATTGAATTTTCATTTGGTGGGTTAAATAACTTTAATTACAAGAGGAAGTTTTACCGTAAATTCAGAACTTTTAATATTTTTGAATGGAAATTTTTATTTGGTATCAAAAGGCTGCACAAAACCCCATTAAGCAAGAGGGATATAAATACTATTTTCCGGCCACAGTACAATGAACTTACTCCTTTACTCAATATAGCAGCCTTCGATCTGGACGTTCTGTTAAAGAAAAAACTTAAATATATTAACGGTAAGTTGGCGTTTCAACCACAATATCGAAATAAAAGCTGGGAGTCCATTTTTGATAAATTAATGGACATGAGTAATAAAGGGAAAAAAATATCATCCCTAGTAGATATCCAAGACTTAATCGGTTTTAGAGTAGTAACTCTTTTTGAAAAAGACTTACACTTAATTGAGATTATCGTTGAGAAAAGTCTGCGAGTTGTAAGAAAATATCAACCGCATTATCTTACAGGAAATGATTATTCAAAGCATATAATAGTTAAAATTCCGACTAAAAATTCAAAATATAACGTAATGGATGAGAAGCCTCCTTTCATTTTAATTGAAATACAAATAATGACTTTATCTCAGTTCGTGTATGCAAGTGTTTCGCATTCATTGCTATATAAGAGCAACCCCAATAACATAGACCTTATGAAGAGTTCGCTAGAAAAAATTCGTACGTTATTAGAGGGAATGGAAACTGAGTTAAATAGCAGGCTTGAAAATAAAGATAAAAGATAATAAATGCAAAACTGCCACCCAGTTGGATATACACAAGTTGTGATTTGTTCGCTAATGATTAAAATGTTGAAATGTCAATGTTTGTCTTTAACTATAACGATTAGGAACCTCCACTGTTCGTTCATAGCCGACTACAAGCGCTTAGATTCTGCCCACCTTGTACCAGAAGCTGTCAATGCTAGTATTGCGATGTATCGATCAATAAATGAAGGTCAGGATATATGATTGTAACTAGGGAAAGCATGAAACTATGGATCATTGAATGTCTTCGGGAACGGGGTGGTAGTGCTTGGCCACGTGAAGTCTCAAAGTATGTATGGGACAGCTACGAGGCTGAGCTTAGGTATTCCGGCGATATGTTGTATACGTGGCAATATGACATTCGTTGGGCCGCTCAACAATTGAGAAACGAAGGTACTCTAAAACCAGTAAATAGACGCAGAGATTTGCCATGGGAACTAGCATAGCAAAGCGAGGGTTAGCGTTCATTTCGCAGCCAAATCTGACTTTGTTCTGAGTGGATGAGAATTGATATCTCTGAAGAAAACGTTCCTGCCTGCCTGAGTCTTGCTTCGACATCCATATCAGTGTTCTACAGGTAAGGCTTTATACCCACTCGAAATGTCTATTTTTTGTACGAATTTTAGCTTGTGGGTACAAGTGCGGGTACAACCATTTATTCCTGATTTTAAACTACATTTATATCAGTCTATTGGGTGTTAAATTCGAGTCCGGCCTTCGCACCAACTCACAAACATCAATATCAAAACAACCAATAAATCAGTCCTTTAATCTAGCCACGACCAATCATTGATCAACCACGAAATCCTCTCCGAAACACATTCACAATCCCTAAGCCCTACGCTCCACATTAAACCCCACACACCATCCCCCCTCATCCCCTGAACACCTCCCGCCGGTGCCACGCCACAAACCCCTCCTGGGGATAGCATGCTTTCCCCAGCGGTAAGGTAATCGGCTTACCATTAAAATCCCAGAACAGCCTGCCAACGATGCCTCCGCCGTTCACCGCTGGCGAAACCTGGATGCGCATATCCTCATCCAGACCAATGGAGCCTTTATCAAAGGCCTTATGGTGAATCGCGCAGAGCGCCAGGCCGTTAGGGATTTCGCAGGGGCCGCCGTGCTGCTTCCATTTGATATGAGCCGCTTCCAGGGCGACGGAGGTATTATCATGACGCATATTGAAGCCGCAGATCGCGCACTCATAGTTATAGGCGCGCAGCACCTGCTGGCGAAAATGCGGATCGCGCTCTTTGCGGATCTGCAGCAGATCAAACCCCATCTCTTCAGCCAGGTCTTCCTGAATACTCTCCGGGAAGTGCGCCTCGAGGATCTGATGGGCGAGGGTATTGATCAGCTTCTTATTTCTGTTGAGTAGTGCAAAATGCGGCTCATCAAAGCCGCCGGCGACGTGACAGAGCTCCAGCTCTTTGCCGGGCGGCTGTCGGCTGCCCTGGGTTGAGCACTGTTCGCTGTTGTGCAGTTCCCAGAAGCCGTCGCCTTTCAGGCGCCAGAAGGGCATGTCCGGCCGGTACTGGCGGCGCTGCGGGCCAAAGCGTTCCAGCAGGCTATGCAGCTCATCGCGTATCTCTGAGGCGTAGTCGAACATCCGCGCATGGCCGCGCTGGTACTGCGAGAGGACGTACAGCAGCAACAGTGGCTTATGCGGCGCACGCTGTTCGCCTTTGCGCCAGATGGTGATGTTCTCGATCGCGTGTTGCAGGGTCGTACTGGAGGGCATAGCGTTACATTGGCAGCTAAATAAATGCGATGATGCTCGCAAAATCCTTGCCGATCAACCTACCAGATGCGGCGATTCCAGGTGGATCGCTTTTTAACTATCACAACGGATCTTGCTGTGGGAGTGGAGATCGCGTTCGCCTCCTGCGGCGCAAGCTTGGAAAAAATCGGGAGCGCATAACCGTTGCGTTCCCGCACACCACAAACCCCACGCTACCTCACCGGTAGCGTGGGCCCGCTCTCCCTTACTTATCCCGCGTCTCGCCAGCCTCCCAGCTGTAGCTCCCATCGGCCGCTAACCTATCGCCCAGTTCCTGATACTCGAACTGATAAAACTCAGCCTGGGTGCCGTACCCGGCGTAGTCTACCGCCGCCACGCCGACGAACGCCCCGGTAAAGAACCCGCCATAGCTCTGCAACACATAGTCATCGGACAGCACTGCGGCATCCAGCTGGACCGGGATCTCGGTGAACGTCACGCCATCGAAGCTGTATTCATAGCTGTAGGTCTGCTTGCGGACTTTGGTCCGGAACCAGACGTATTCCACGCCGTCCGGCACCTTGATGGCGTTATCTTTCAGGTACGACGTGTATTTACCGCGGTTATTTTCGCCGACTTCGATGACCTTGCCGTTAATTTCATTCCAGGTCAGGAAGACAAAGCTCCAGTGGCGGTCGTTATAGTAATTCGTTAACCCGGCCATCTGCTGATAGCTGAAGGGCTCGAATTTCACCTTCACCGCGGCGTCAAAATAGAAGGCCTGCCAGCGGCGGGCAATCAGCGACAGGTCATGCGTATTGGCTAACGAACCCTGGCCGATTAAGGTTAATTTGCCGTTGCCGGTAGTGCCCATTTTGGCCGTAAACGGCACCCGCAGGGTATTCCAGTTCGTGTCGAGCGCTGGCGACGTAAAGTCATCCTGCTGGCTATTATCGCTGGCGCTTTCGGTGAAGATGGCGTCTTTCGGCCCTTCGACGAAGGTTTTCCCACCGTGACCGCCTTCAATACGCGGCCAGCCCTCATCGTCCCAGTACACTTTCTGGATCGAGGTTTCCCGGCCGAGGGTTGACCAGCCGCGCGGGTCGTAGATGGATTCCCCCGGGCGATTCCACGGCCGGGCGCAGAGCGAAGCGTAATACCATTCGCCTTCCGGGGTGGAGACCAGCGCGCCATGGCCCTGTTTCTGGATGTAGCTGTCCGGTGTGTCGACGTTGGTTAAGAACACGTCGCCCGGCTCGGTTTCGAAGCTGTCGGCCTCGAGGGTTTTCGACCGCGCCACCACCTCCTGGTGGGTAAATACGGTGCCGCCCTGGGCGGCAAACAGATAGTAATAACCGTTCAGTTTATAGAGGTGCGGCCCCTCTACCAGCGCCACGGCGGTGCCGCGGTAGATGGTGCGCGCGGTTTCCGGCATTAACTTCAGCGTGTTGGTATCCAGCTCCGTTAAGGTAATGCCATCGAAGGGGTGATGGTACTCCCGGTGATCCCAGGTTTGCTGGACGATATATTTCCGGCCATCGTCGTCATGGAACAGCGAGGCGTCAAACCCGACGCCGTTCAGCTTGATCGGGTCGCTCCACGGCCCCCGAATATCCTTCGCGGTGGTCAGGTAGTTGGTCATGTCTTTGAAGGCGCCTTCGGTGACCTTCACATCGGTATACACCAACCAGAATTGCCCGTCGGCCCAGGAGAGCGCCGGCGCCCAAATGCCGCCGGAGGAGGGGTTGCCCTTCATGTCCAGCAGGGTGGTGGTGGAGAGCGGCGAAGGCAGCAGGTTCCAGTTTTTCAGGTCGTTGGACTCATGTAAACGCACGCCCGGAAACCACTCAAACGTCGAGTTGGCAATATAGTACGTATCCTCGACGCGAATAATACTGGGGTCGGCATTAAAGCCGCGTAATATCGGGTTTTGAATAAGTGACATTTCATTACACCTTTTAAAATGGAAAGTGACGAATCGGTCTGATTTATAATTTTTTTAACTACACGCGGATCTCATCCAGCTGACGGTTGATGTCGGTAACATGTTTATCGGAGATCGGATAAACCTGCATGATCACCATCGAAATAGCGGCCAGCGCAATCGGGATCCACACTGCGGTCATAATGATCCCGTCGATGGCGCTGGCGCTCTGCACGGCGCCGCTTTCATTAAATCCATACACCGCCAGCAGCCACAGCGGGATCGCGCCGCCGATGGTGAAGCCGATCTTGAAGAAGAGTCCCATAATGGCATTGATAATGGCGGCATTGCGTTTGCCAGATTTTAATTCGCCATACGCGATGACTTCCGGTACCAGCGCCCACATAAAGCCGGTGGCGGAGGTTAAGCCCCACTGTTTAATAAAGGTGGCGATGTAGGCCAGCCACAGGGCGTCGTGCATCCCTTCGCGGGACCAGACGTAGGTCAGCAGTTCGCCGACGATGAACATGGCGAGGAACAGATGGAAGAAGCCTTTTTTACCAAAGATTTTTTTCAGTTTCGGCCAGAACACCGGGAAGGCGATGCCGGGAATAGACGCGACGAGACCCACGGCGCCCATCCATTCGGAATGGCCGACGACGAACTGGTTGAAGAAGCCGTTAACGGTGTTCATAAAGAACATGAAGGTAAAGGCCAGCATAAAGAACATGCCGAGAATAACCAGCGGGCGGTTATGTCTGAGCTCGTGGAAAAGGTCGGTGGTTTTGACGTTGGCGGTCTGCTCGGCGGTCGCGACAACGCGTTCTTTGGTGAATTTATAACAGATAAACAGGGCCACCGCGCCGATGATCATATAGATGGCGTACACGCCGAACCAGGCGTAGTTCGCCGACGGATCGGTATAGTTGCCCAGATTCAGCTCAAGGCCGAAAAAGCCGGTGTCTTTCAGGCTACGATCTTTCGGCGCCGCCATCTGCACAAACATCGGGAACAGGGTATAGACCAGCAGGTTGGCGCTGTTGGCCAGCATCATGCGGGTACTGGTCAGCTTATCGATCGATTCCGGGTCGCGGGTCAGCGAGGCATTCAGCGAGCCATAGGGAATATTGACTAAGGAATAAACCAGGTCCAGCGCCAGATAAATAATAAAGGCGAAAGCCACCGAACCTTTCACTCCGGGGATGGGCGCGAACAGTAATGCCGACAGGATCACCAGCGGCACGCCGGCTCGTAACAGCCAGGGGCGATATTTTCCTGCCTTCGAGGTTCGTTTATCCACGTAGGTTCCGACCATCGGATCCCAAAACACATTAATGATGCGGACAAAAAGAAAAATAAAGCCTGCCGTTGCCGTGCTGATGGTATTTACCGTCAGCATATGCAAAGCCAGAAAACCCCCAATGGTGCCGAAAACCAGGTTTTGCGCAAAGTCGCCCATGCCATAACCAATTCGTTCTCCGCGGGTTAATTTATGATATTCATCATGCCGACTGTGCATTATGTTTTTACTCATTCTAAGCAGACTCCGGTTTGTTTTGTGTAGGTGAAACACTTTCTGACACAGTTGACCTGGAAGAATCTATTACGTTTTTAAATTAAGTAATTATGTTTTTTTACTTCTGTGATCCTCGAAGCAAAGGCCTGTATCACCTGCGTTGAATCGTTATCCGCCGCTAATTTTCTGACAGATATGCAATGTGACAAAACCGGCATTTTAATTCGCTATGTTCACCTGAATTCCCCTGGAAGTGTACGCTATACGCGCGCGAAGCGAGATATTTAAAATAGTTTTATTTGCGAGATGGCTCACATTTGAGCATTTTCTCAATCGCTGAGTGAAATAACGTAATTGAGCAACCGACGATGAGAATACACGATGTGTCACAGTTGTTAATTTTCGGCTTCCTCAATTTCGGAGTTCATCATGCAAAC
>OIXH01001660.1_pt1 | contig 24113 bp, 20 predicted proteins | sample 1587741 | NCBI WGS metagenome assembly OIXH01 (sample SAMEA3888916, study PRJEB22519) | human gut metagenome | biome: human gut; feature: human-associated habitat; material: faeces | place: Denmark | collected 2011 | reverse complement strand
GTGGAAAGAACGGCGATGCGTTCGGTAACTTCATAGGTAAATTCTGCCATGATACAGACTCCTTTTATAAATGATGTTGCAAGCTCCATCATAGACGATTCTGCCCAAAAATGCAAGTGTAAAATCTGCCTGCCCCGCCGGGTCTGCTGCGCAAAAAGTTTTTTGCAAAAAAATTGGCAAAACCTGTTGACAAACGCCCCGCAGATGGCTATAATAATTAGCGTCGCCTGACGGCGGCGCAAAGCGTTATTGCCCCATAGCTCAGTTGGTTAGAGCACCTGACTGTTAATCAGGGTGTCGTCCGTTCAAGTCGGACTGGGGCAGCCATCAAGGCTTGAAGCATTCGCTTCAAGCCTTTTTGTTTTGCCCCGAATCGGCTGAAAATTGGCCGATTTCATCGTTCTGTGTCAATTTCTTGCGTTCCCCTCTTGCAATCCCTATAAAAATAGTATAGTATAGTTCGGTAGAGCAAAACTATCCGGGGGACACTTGTGCCCAAAAACCCGGTTATACCACTTGGAGGTGTTTTTTCCATGAGCAGCCCGCTGCTGGAAGTCAAAGATTTACAGGTCGTCGTCGGTGAGGAAAATAAGGTCCTTCTCGACGGATTGAACCTGACGGTGAACGCCGGTGAGACCCACGTACTGATGGGTCACAACGGTGCCGGCAAGTCCACCCTGATGAGCGCCCTGATGGGCGATCCCCGTTACACCGTCACCCGCGGTCAGATCATCTTCCGCGGGCAGGACATCACCCACGAGACCGCCGACGTGCGCGCCCGCGCGGGTATGTTCCTGTCCTTCCAGACGCCGGAGGAGATCCCCGGCATCACGCTGGAGAGTTTCCTGCGCACGGCTGCCGGTGCTGTGACCGGCAAGCCCGTCAAGGTCATGAAGTTCCGCCGCGAGATGGCCGCCCAGATGGAGGCCCTGAACATGGACCCGTCCTACGCGGACCGCTATCTGAACGTCGGCTTCTCCGGCGGTGAGAAGAAGAAGGCTGAGATTTTGCAGCTGCTCATGCTCAAGCCCGCTCTGGCCCTGCTGGACGAGACGGACTCCGGCCTGGATGTGGACGCGGTCAAGACGGTGGCAAGCGGCATCAAGGCGTACCACAACGCTGACAATGCCCTCATCATCATCACCCACAACGCCAAGATTCTGGAAGGCCTGCAGGTCGATTACGTCCATGTGCTGGATGACGCCCGCATCGTGCGCACCGGTGACGGCAGTCTGGTCAATGAGATCATTGAGGAAGGCTTTACCGCCCTGAAGGAGGACGAAGCGAAATGAGAGCCTTCGAGACTGAAAAGACCGAAGTTGCCGAGATCGACCGCAGTGTCTACGACATCAAGGACAAGGTCAACGCGGCGTTCGAGGTCAACTCCGGCCTGACGGCAGAGATCGTGGAGCAGATCTCTAAAGAAAAGCACGATCCCGACTGGATGCGTGAATTCCGCCTGAAGGCGCTGGACATTTACAACAAGGCGTCCATTCCCAACTGGGGCCCGTCCCTGGAGGGGCTGGACATGCGCAATATCGTCACATACGTGCGCCCCAACACCGAGATGCGCGGCAAGTGGAGCGAAGTGCCCGATGACATCAAGAACACGTTTGAGCGTCTGGGCATTCCGCAGGCCGAGCGGAAGTCGCTGGCCGGTGTGGGAGCCCAGTACGACTCCGAGCTGGTGTATCACAATGTAAAGGACTCCGTGGCCGCCGAGGGCGTGGTGTATACCGACATGGAGAGCGCCCTGAAGGGCGAATATGCCGACATGGTGCGCAAGTACTTCATGAAGCTGGTAACGCCTCATGACCATAAGTTCGCGGCGCTGCACGGCGCGGTGTGGTCAGGCGGCTCCTTTGTGTACGTGCCCAAGGGCGTCCACCTGTCCATCCCTCTGCAATCCTACTTCCGTCTCAACGCCAAGGGCGCGGGGCAGTTCGAGCATACCCTCATCATCGTGGACGAGGGCGCCAGCCTGCACTTTATCGAGGGCTGCTCCGCCCCCAAGTACAACGTGGCCAACCTCCACGCCGGCTGCGTGGAGCTGTATGTGAAGAAAGGGGCCAAGCTCCGGTACTCCACCATCGAAAACTGGTCGAAGAACATGTATAACCTGAACACCAAGCGGGCGCTGGTGGAGGAGGGCGGTACTATCGAATGGGTGTCCGGCTCCTTCGGCTCCCATGTGGGCTGCCTGTACCCCATGAGCATTCTCAAGGGCGACAATTCCCGCATGGAGTTCACCGGCGTCACCTTTGCCGGAGCCGGACAGGATCTGGATACCGGCGCGAAGGTGGTTCACGTAGGCAAAAACACAAGCTCCTATATGAATACCCGCTCCATCAGCAAGAGCGGCGGCGTCAGCACCTTTCGCAGCAGCGTAGGCGACGGCTGCGCCATCTCCCAGGCCTCCGCCGATATCATGCTGGGCATGATCGTGGGGAAGCAGAAGGACGCCGCCCTGAAGCTGGGCGAGACATTCCTGAAGATGATCCAGGGCGAAGCAACCGAGGAGGAGATCGACAGTCTGGAGGAGGCGTCGGCCCTCCGGGATATCGCCCACATGCCTGCCCGCGTCAAGTGCGCGGTGCTGGGCTGGCGCACGCTGAAGGAAGCCCTGCAAACCAAATAAGACCCAACCGGGGCGTTTGCCGTTACGGCAAACGCCCCGGTTTCTCTCAATGCATGGCGGCGGGGCTTGCCTTTTGCCCCGCTTTTGGTGTATGCTGTTGCCAATAGCACGCGGCGCTTCGCGCCGCCGGAAGGAGTGGACGCCATGACATACTGCGGCATCGAGTATTCCCTCAAAAACCGTCCCGCGCTGGACGGGGACTTCCTTCCCTTTGCCCCGTGGCGGCAGGCGTATCTGGCGCAGGCGGCGCACCCCATCCGTATCGCCATAGAGCGGCAGGACGGCCAGACGGCGGTGTTCGATACCCGCCTGCGTGGCGGCCCGTACCGGGAAGCCGACCTGCGGTTTCTGGAGCGCACCGTCAAGCTGCTGCTGTGGAGCGTAGGCGGCTGGCGGGTCTGCCTCTGCGGCTGCGATGAGCTGGCCGACGAGCTGCGGCGCGTTTACCGCCCCGGCGGACAGCGGGCCTTCGACGTGGACTTCATGGAGACGGTGTTCGAGCGTCCCTTCCGTCTGGAAGCCGTAGCGGAGCGGGATTTCCCCGCCGCCAGCAACAGTCCTCGAAAGCTGGGCGACCATCTCAACGGCTGCCGCATCGGCTTTGATGCCGGCGGCTCCGACCGCAAGGTCTCCGCCGTCATCGACGGCCAGACGGTGTATTCCGAGGAGGTGGTCTGGCACCCCAAGACCCACGCCGACCCCGAATATCACTATCAGGGAGTTCTCTCCGCCTTCCGTGCCGCGGCGGCAAAGCTGCCCCGTGTGGACGCCATCGGCGTGTCCTCCGCCGGTGTCTTTCTGGGCAACGCGCCCATGGTGTCGTCGCTGTTCATCAAAGTGCCGCCAGAGCGCCGCGCCGAGGTGAAAACCATCTATGACCGGGCGGCTGCCGCCATGGGCAATGTGCCGCTCGTGGTGGCCAACGACGGCGATGTGACAGCACTGGCCGGAGCCATGAGTCTGCATACCGGGCGGATCATGGGCCTTGCCATGGGCACCAGCGAGGCGGTGGGCTACGTGGACGGCGCGGGCTGCGTGTCCGGCTGGTTCAACGAGCTGGCCTTTGCCCCGGTGGATCTGAATGACCACGCGGCACGGGACGCCTGGTCGGGGGATAGCGGCGTAGGCAGCCAGTATTTCTCACAGGATGCCGTGATCCGCTTGGCCGCTGCCGCCGGTATCCCGCTGGACGAGGGCCTGACCCCGGCGGAAAAGCTGGCGGCGGTGCAGCAGCGGGCGGAAAGGGGAGAGGAGCCTACGCTGACGGTCTTACGGGATATCGGCGTGTATCTGGGCCACACCCTGCCGCTGTACGCCGCGGTGTACGACCTGCAAAACCTTCTGGTGCTGGGCCGCGTGGCCTCCGGTGTGGGCGGCGAACAGATCGTGTCGGCCTGCCGCCGGGTGCTGGCGGAGGAATATCCGTCACTGGAGATATCCGTCACACTGCCGGACGAGCGGTTCCGCCGGGTAGGCCAGTCCATGGCGGCGGCAAGTTTACCGGAAGTAGAATAAAGGAAAGAGAAAAAAGGAGCGGCTGTGCCGCTCCTTTTTTCAACTTATCCAAAAGAGCTATGCCCTTTTGGATAAAATAAGAATCGCTCCGACCCGTGTTTTTTCGCCCATTTATGGGCGAAAAAACACTCTCTCCGCGCAAAGTATTTTTTGCCACGCACATGTCGCGGCAAAAAATGATCCAAATTGTTCGCCGCCATAGCGGGCGGCGAATTCTGCGAAGCTTTTGTGCCAGACTGGGAGCCATCAAGTGCTGCTTGATGGCTCTTTTTCATCCCCCTTTGTGTGAATGCACAACAGGTGAGAGAATGCTTTGGAGGATATGACAAAATAATTCTTGCGGCGAAACACACAAAAACGGTGGGTGATTGCTGTCGAATTTTCTTGCAAATGGCCGGAATGTAAAAAAGGGGGTTGACAAATTCGGCGGAAAGCGTTACTATGCCACCATCCAAGGCGGACACGCCATTGAGAACCGAGGAAAGGAGAAAATCAGTGATGAAGAAGCTGAGCGTGATGATGATGTCTATGGAGATGTGCATGTGCAGCATGTGCATGTTTCGTCGCGCTCAAATTGGTCAACTGATTTTCCCTGACGGTAAGGCGTCCTGCTGAAGCAGGATGAATAACAGTCATGAACGGTGGGAGGTCGATTGACCTGCCGCCGTTTTATTTTTGTTCTTCACCCAAAACCTACATTGATGAAAAAAGGAGACAAACATCATGAAAAAGCACAACTACTTCGTGAAGCTGGCCGCGCTGGCACTGGCGCTGGTCCTGACCCTGAGCCTGACCGCCTGCGGCGGCAGCAACACCGACAACGCCGGTGACGAGCAGAAGCCCGTCGTCAAGATCGCAGTTCCCAACGACACCACCAACGAGGCCCGCGCACTGCTGCTCCTGCAGGAGAACGGCATCATTAAGCTGAAGGACGGCGTGGGCATCACCGCCACCAAGAACGACATCGAGGAAAATCCCTACAACGTTGAGATCGTCGAGGCCGAGGCCGCTCAGCTGCCCAACCAGCTGCAGGATGTGGACTACGCCGTCATCAACAGCAACTACGCCATCAGCGCCGGTCTGAACCCCGTGAATGACTCCCTGCTGATCGAGGGCAGCGCCTCCGCTTACGCCAACATCCTGACCGTGAAGGAAGGCAACGAGAATGAGCCCAAGATCCTGGCCCTGAAGGCCGCTCTGGAGAGCCAGCAGGTTGTTGATTTCATCAACGAGACCTACAACGGCTCCGTGGTCTCCGTGGTGGAGAACCCCACCGACGGCTATGACGCCACCGTGGATTACGACGCCCTGAACGGCGAGACCATCACCATCGCTGCCACTCCCGCTCCCCACGCCGAGATCCTGGAGGTCGTCAAGACCATCCTGGCCGACAAGGGTATCACCCTGAACATCCAGGTCTTCAACGACTACGTGCAGCCCAACACCGCTGTCGAGGACGGCGCTGTGGATGCCAACTACTTCCAGCACCTGCCCTATCTGGAGGACTTCAACGCCCAGAACGGTACCCACATCGTGTCCATCTCCGCTGTCCACGTTGAGCCCATGGGCCTGTACGGCGGCAAGCAGACCACGCTGGACGCTGTGAGCGCCAGCAAGTAAGGATTCAAGGAGGGAGACGTCCATGATCGAACTGAAACACGTCAGCAAGACGTTTGATTCCGGCTCCGCCGGAGGGGTAGACGCGCTCAAGGACGTCTCCCTTACCATTGAGGATGGGGACATCTACGGCATCATCGGCATGTCCGGCGCGGGCAAGAGCACGCTGGTGCGGTGCATCAACCTGCTGGAGCGCCCCACAAGCGGCGAGATCGTGGTGAACGGCCAGCGGCTGGACACCATGACCCCCGCCCAGCTGCGTGAGGCCCGCCGGGGCATCACCATGATCTTCCAGCACTTCAACCTGCTGATGCAGCGTACCTGTCTGAAGAACGTATGCTTCCCCATGGAGCTGGTGGGCGTGAAGAAGGCTGAGGCTGAGGAACGCGCTCGTCAGCTGCTGGAGCTGGTGGGCCTGCCTGACAAGGCGGACGCCTATCCCGCCCAGCTGTCCGGCGGCCAGCAGCAGCGTGTGGCTATCGCCCGCGCACTGGCTACCGATCCCAAGGTGCTGCTGTGTGACGAGGCCACCAGCGCCCTTGACCCCAACACCACCCGCCAGATTCTGGAGCTGATCCGGGATATCAACAAGAAGCTGGGCATCACCGTTGTCATCATCACCCACCAGATGAGCGTGGTGAAGGAGATTTGCAGCCATGTGGCCATTCTGGATGGCGGCGTGGTGGCGGAGTCCGGCATGGTGGGTACGGTGTTCGCCGCCCCCAAGTCCGCCGCGGGACGGCGGCTGGTGTTCCCCGGCGGCGCCGACGCGCAGGTGTACGATCCCGCCGAAGAGCGGCTGGTGCGTCTGGTGTTCAAGGACAGCAAGACCACCAGTACCCCCATGGTGGCCCGTCTGGCGGCAGAGGAGGGTATCTTCTGCAACGTCATCTCCGCCAGCACCCAGAGCCTGTCGGAGGAGGTCTACGGCACTATGATGCTGGGCATCCCCAGCGCTCACTTTGACCGTGCGGTCAAGTTCATTCAAACCATCGCCAACGTGCAGGTAGAGGAGGTCGACCACAATGTACAGTAATCTGTTCAGCGCCCAGTCCGTTCAGGACTTGATGACGGTGCTGCCCTCTCTGCCTTACGCCATCTGGGAGACCTTCTACATGACCGTGCTCAGCACGGCCCTGTCTCTTGTCATCGGCCTGCCGCTGGGCGTGCTGCTGGTGGTGGGGGAGAAGGGCGGCGTTCTGCCGCTGCCGGGCTGGCTGCTGCAGGTGCTGAACGTCATCATCAACCTGCTGCGCTCCGTCCCGTTCCTGATCCTGATGATTATGGTGTTCCCCCTGTCCCGCCTGCTGATCGGCACCACCATCGGCACCACGGCCACCATCGTTCCGCTGGTGGCGGCAGCATTCCCCTTTGTGGCCCGTCTGGTGGAGACCAGTCTCCGCGAGGTGGACGGCAACATCATCGAAGCCGCCCAGAGTATGGGCGCCACCCCCATGCAGATCATCTGCAAGGTGATGATCCCGGAGAGCGTGCCCTCCCTGATCCAGAACGTCACCATCGCCCTGACCACCATTCTGGGCTACTCCGCCATGAGCGGTATCATCGGCGGCGGCGGTCTGGGCAAGATCGCCATCGACTACGGCTACTACCGCTATAAGTATCTGGTGATGCTGGTGGCCGTTGTGCTGCTGATTCTGCTGGTGCAGCTGTTCCAGACGATCGGCACCTGGCTCAGCAAGAAGTGCGACAAGCGGCTGAAGTGAACTAAATTGTGTAAAACCTCCGCATGGCCATCGGCCATGCGGAGGTTTTTTATAGCTTGATATCGCAGCGCATGCTCATGACGGCGCTGCCGCCGATGCGGACAGTCACCGTGCCGCCATCGTCATACAGACGGCTGCGGATCTGTGAGGGGCGGTGCATGTGCTCGCCTTGCACAAAGAGATTCTCCTCCTCCGGCCGCACCATGCTGTGAAGGTAGAGGTAGTAGGTCAGCGCGCCGTTGCTGGTGCCGGTGGCGCACTCCTCCGGAATGTCGTAGAGGGGCGCGTAGTTGCTGCAATACGCGGTGCAGTCCTCGCCGCCGGGGCAGAACATGTGAACGCCGGTAACGTCATAGCGGCGGGACAGCTCCGTGACCGCCGCCTCGTTCTGCACCGCCTGCAGCAGCGTTTCGTGATCCCGGACAGGCATCATGATATCCGCAAGGCCGGTGGACACGATCCACGGCTCCAGACCGTCGGGTCGGTGGTCTACGGTCAGACCGTAGGCGTCGTACAGTTCGGGCCATTCCTCTGCCGTCAGCTTCCGGATCAGCTTCGGCGGCGCCATGTCCATCCACACCGTGCCGCCGGACACGCCGATGTTCAGGTCGGACGCCTTGGTGTGGGCGATGTGGCTGCCGTCAGCAATCAGACCCTCCTGCCGCAGCAGGGCAAAGGAGGCGATGGTGGCATGGCCGCACAGGTCGACCTCACCGGCGGGGGTGAAATACCGAAGCGTCACGCTGCCGTCGTCGTTGACGGTCACAAAGGCCGTTTCCGAATGCTTGAATTCCGCCGCGATCTGCTGCATCACCGCGTCGCTCAGCGGACACTCCGGCAGGGCAACGCCCGCCTGATTGCCGCCGAACAGCTTCTCGGAAAAGGCGTCCATCACATAGGCTTTCATAGGGCAGGAGCCTCCTTAAAAGGTGTATTTTTTCTTGTATTCGTCATAGTACCGGGCGAAGGAAGCGTCCTTTATGGCCTTGACGCTGTTGAGATATTCGTGGGTGTCGAAGCTGTCGCTCTCCACCTCGATGACAGCCACGGCGATGTTGGAGCAGTGGTCGGCCACGCGCTCATAGTTGGTCAGCAGATCGTTGAACACAAAGCCCTGGTTCAGCGTGCAGACGCCCTGTTGGAGACGATCCACATGGTGGGATTTCATCTCGTCGCACAATCCGTCGATGATCTCCTCCAGCGGCTCCACACGGGCGGCCAGCTGCAAGTTCCCCTCGATGAAGGCGTCCACAGAGATAGCCAGGATCTCCATCACAGCGCCCTCCAGCACCTCCAGCTCGTGCAGGGCGCTGGACGAGAACTCGATCTTCTTCTCATCGATCTCCTGACACACGTCCGCCACGTTGCAGGCGTGGTCGGAGATACGCTCGAAGTCGGAGATGGTGTGGAGGTATTTGGCCACTTCCTCCGTCTGCTCCGGAGACAGAGAGCGGGCCGTCAGCTTCATCAGATACGTGCCAAGCTTGTCCTCATAGCGGTCGATCAGCTGCTCCGTCTCGTCCACCTGCTCATAGCCCTTGTCGCTGTAAGCGCCGCGCAGACCCATGGCGTGCAGCAGGTTGCCCCGCGCCTTTTCCGCCATGGAGTCCGTGACCAGACGGCTCTGCTCGATGGCCAGCGCCGGGTGCTGGAGGAAGCGCTCCTCCAGACGATCCATGTCGTGCTGTGCCATCAGTTCGCCGCCCTTGTCGGGGATCAGCCAGACCACCAGCTTTTCCAGCAGGGGAATGGCGGGGGTCAGGACGATGATGGTAGCCAGACGGAACAGGGTATTCATCAGCGCCACGGTGACGGTGGTCATGGTGACGGTCATAAAGGTAAAGTGGAAGATAGCGTTGGCGGTATAGAACACCAGCGCCCAGATGGCCGCGCCCAGCACGTCGATCAGCAGGTACACAAAGGCGGTGCGCTTGCCGCTGATATTGGCGCCCAGCGCCGACAGCAGCACGGGCACAGCAGCGCCGATGGCGATACCCATGGTGATGGGCAGAGCAATCTCGAAGGTGATGGCGCCGGTGCCGGACAGCACCTGCAGAATACCCACGGCGGCGCTGGCGCTTTGCAGTACGCTAGTGAACACCAGACCCACCAGAATACCCAGCAGGGGGTTGGAGAACTTGGTGAGGATATCGATGAAGGCCTGACTCTCCTTCAGGGGAGCCACCGCGCCGGACATGGCAGTCATGCCGTACATCAGCACCGCAAAGCCCAGCAGGATATTGCCCAGATGCTTGCGGGTGGGCTTGCCCTTTACCATCCGCAGCAGAATACCCACAATGGCGAACAGTCCCGTCAGCGTGGCGGTGGACAGCAGATCCACCCAGCCGCTGCCGCCGGACAGGCTGTTCAGGCACAGGATCCAGCCGGTGACGCTGGTGCCCAGAATGGCGCCCATGATGACGCCGATGGCCTGCCGCACCTTCATCATGCCAGAGTTGACGAAGCCCACCACCATCACGGAGGTGGCGGAGGAGGACTGAATGACGGCGGTAACGGCGGTGCCCAGCAGCACGCCCTTCAGCGGCGTGCCCGACAGCTTATAGAGCACCAGCTCCAGCTTGCTGCCGGCCACCTTTTTCAGATTGTCGCCCATGACGGCCATGCCGTATAAAAACAGCGCAATGCCGCCCAGCAGCGATATGACGTCCGCAATGCCCATGCCCAAACTCCCCCATGTTACAATTAGGATACAGTATCAGTATACATGACCGCCGGTGGTTTGACAAGCTTTGTTATTTTTTCTACATAGATTCTGCCCAATAGTTTAATATAGTATCATCTTAACGAAAACCGTATTTGACAGAAGCTGTTTTTTTCGTTATAATAGAAAAAATACCCCTTTGTACGCTGAGGGAGGAAAGTGAGGAGTACGATCTAAAATGCTCAATGAGCGCAGTCTGGTTTCACAATTCTTACATTTTGTGGCCGCCACGGTGGCCTCGCTGATGGTGTTCAGCCTGTATTCCATTGTGGATGGGCTGTTCGTGGCCAAGGGCGTGGGCGAATACGCTATGGCGGCGGTGAATCTGGCGGTGCCGTTCACCAATGTGCTGTTCTCCATCGGCATCATCTTTGCCGTGGGCACCAGTACCATCATCGCCATCTATCTGGGACAGGGACAGGGGGAAAAGGCCAACAGCCTGTTCTCCCAGAACACCGTGTTGCTGACGTGTATCGGCCTGACCATTACGGTGCTGGTGTTCCTGTTTCTGGAGCCGTTTGCCGTACTGCTGGGCGCGAAAGGCGTCACGTACCAATACACCATCGACTATCTGCAGGGTCTGGCGCCCTTTGCGGTGTGCTTCATTGCGTCCTACAACATGGAGGTGCTCATCAAGACCGACGGCTATCCCCGCATTGCCATCCTGACGGTCATCACCGGGTGCCTGACCAACTGCGTGCTGGACTATGTGGCCATTTTCCTGCTGGACTGGGGCGTGTGGGGCGCGGCGTTCGCCACGGGCCTGTCCCAGCTGCTGACCTGCGTGATCTATCTGCGGCACTTCCTGCGGGGCCACAATACCTTCCACTTTGTGAAGTTCAAAATGGACTGGCGCATCTACAAGCGGCTGCTGCCCATCGGCGTGGCCGACGGCGTGACGGAGCTGTGCAACGGCGTGATGATCTTCCTGTTCAACCGTGTGATCCTGCGGTGCCTGGGGGACGACGGACTGGTGAGCTACTCCATCATTGCCTACGTGAACACGCTGATCGTCAACACCATGCTGGGTATCTCACAGGGCAGTCAGCCGCTGGTCAGCTACCACTACGGCAAGGACGACACGGCGGGCTACCGGAAGCTGCTGAGATACGGCTTCACGGCGGTGGCGGCCATGACGGCGGTGATCTTCGCCGGGGTCATGCTCTTCGCGCCGCAGATCGCCGGCATATTCGTGGACGCGGAGAAGCCGTGGCTGGTAGCGGACACTGCGGGTGCTTTGCGGCGATACGGTCTGTGCTATCTGCTGTTGGGCAGCAATATTCTGATGGGCGGCTTCCTTACCGCTGTGGAGCGGCCTGTCGGCGCTATCTGCATCTCCGTGGGCCGGGGACTGGCGTTTCAGGCCACTGCGCTGCTGGCGCTGGCCTTCACCGTGGGCGGCAGCGCCATCTGGTACGCGCCGCTGATCTCCGAGGCGGTCTGCGCGGGTATGGCCGTGTGGTTCCTGCTGCGGTTCCTGAAGCGCGGAAAAGCATAAAAAAGGAAGGACTGATTTGCAGTCCTTCCTTTTTTATATAATGAGAAGATCACGCTTCGGGTGACACCAGCTTGGCGGTACGCTCCTCGATGGGAACGTAATGCCCCTTGATGGTCACGGCACGGTAGGCGGGACGCATGATCCGGTGGCAGGTGATGACCTCCTCCATACGGTTGGCGCACCAGCCTGCGATACGGGCCGAGGCGAACAGCGGCGTGAACACATCCTCCGGAATGCCCAGCATGGTGTATACCAGACCGGAATACATGTCCACATTGGCGCACATGGGGATGTCGCTGTGGCGGCGCTCCTGCACCAGCGGAATGCCCAGCTCCTCCACCTTTTGCAGCAGAGCGAACTCGTCGGCGTAGCCCTTGATCTCCGCCATGTGCTGGGCGTACTTCTTCAGCAGCACGGCTCGGGGATCCGACATGGTATATACCGCGTGGCCAAGTCCGTACAGCTTACCGGAGCGGTCGCCCGCCTCCCTGTCCAGCATTTTATTGAGATAGTCCTTTATGGAGCTGTCGTCATGTGGGTCTACGTTTTCCTTTACGTAGCGGAACATCTCCATAACCTTAGCGTTTGCGCCGCCGTGAAGAGGCCCCTTCAGCGAACCCACTGCTCCCGCTATGGCGCTGTAGGTATCCGTGCCGCTTGAAGACAGGGCGCGGCATACAAATGTGGAGTTGTTGCCGCCGCCGTGCTCAGCGTGTACCATCAGCATCATATCCAGCAGCTTTGCTTCCTCGTCTGTATAGCTCTTGTCCGGCCGCATCATTCTGAGGAAGTTTTCCGCCGTGGAAAGGTTCTCCACCGGGAAATGGATGTGCAGGGAATCTCCGTCAAAATAGTGCCGTTTTACCGCGTAGGCATTGGCGATAATTGAGGGGAAATAACCAATGAGCCTCACGGATTGCATCAGTATGTTGTCTATTTCGATATTGTCCGGCTCCGGATCGTAGGAGTACAGGGACAAAATGCTCCTCTCCAGCTCGTTCATTATATTGCGGCTGGGGTGACGCATTATCATGCCCTCTGTAAAGCCGTCCGGCAGCTTGCGGGCGCGGTTCATTATATCGTTAAAGTGGTTGAGCTCGCTCCTTGTGGGCAGATAGCCCATGAGCAGCAGGTACGCCACCTCCTCAAAGCCGAAGGTGTCCGCCTTTCTGTGGGCTTCCACTATTTCGGTAAGCTCTATTCCCCGGTAATACAGCTTGCCCGGGGCAGGCACGCGCTGGCCGTCCTGCATGAAATACCCCTGTACGCTGCCCACCTTGGTAACGCCTACCAGCACGCCGGTGCCGTCGCTGTTGCGCAGGCCCCTCTTTACATCGCCCTGATAGAACTTCTCATCGATTAGGTATTCCTTCTGTATACTGTCGGTCAGAGAGCCGGTGTATTGCTCAAGCATACCGGTAGTATCCTCAATCATGGCTAAGCTCCTTTTCTTTATCCTTCTATATGTCATATCATTGTACTGTCATATACTCCCCGGTGCAACGTTTATTTTTTTAGCATCTGTGTTTGCCAGCTCATTTGTGCTATACTATTGGATAATTTATTTTATACACCCAAGCTGTGAAGGGGGAGTTATCATGATAGAGCTGCACGGCGGAGCAGTAGAGATAAAAAACGGGGTTCCCGTTCCCGCGAACAAGATCCCGGACCGGGAGGGCACCATGGCCTATAAGATACTCAGAGCGCACAGCATACGCCGGGAGAAGGGCCAGCTCCATATAAAATTCGACAGCCTCATTTCACATGACATAACCTATGTCGGCATAATACAGACCGCAAAGGCCAGCGGCCTTACCGAGTTCCCGCTGCCCTATGTGATGACCAACTGCCACAACAGCCTCTGCGCCGTCGGCGGCACCATAAACGAGGACGACCACGTATTCGGCCTTTCCGCCGCTGTAAAGTACGGCGGCTGCTTCGTGCCGGCCAATATGGCGGTAATACACCAATACGCCCGGGAGATGATGTCCGGCTGCGGCAAAATGATACTGGGCTCGGACAGCCACACACGCTACGGCGCCATAGGCACAATGGGCATAGGCGAGGGCGGCCCCGAAATAGTAAAGCAGCTTCTCAAAAATACCTACGATATAGCCGATCCTGAGGTCATCCTCGTATGGCTCACCGGTTCGCCAAAGCGCGGCGTTGGCCCTCACGACGTGGCCATCGCCCTCTGCGGCGCGGTATATAAAAACGGCTTTGTAAAGAACAAGGTGCTGGAATTCGCAGGCCCCGGCGTGACAAACCTGCCCATGGATTACCGCATAGGCATAGACGTGATGACCACCGAAACGGCATGCCTGTCTTCCATATGGGAGACCGATGGGACGGTAAGGGAGTATCTCGCGATACACGGCAGGCCCGATGAATACAAAAGGCTTTCCCCCGACGAGGGCGCCTGCTATGACGGCATGATAACCATAGACCTTTCCTCCGTGGAACCCATGGCGGCGCTGCCCTTCCACCCGTCTGAAGCCGTAACTCTGCGCGAGCTTATGGCAAACCCCGGCGACATACTGCGCGAGGTGGAGCTCCGCGCCGAAAAGCAGTTTGGCGGCAAGGCAAGGCTCAGCCTTACCGATAAGATAAAGAACGGCAGGCTGACCGTGGATCAGGGCATCATTGCAGGCTGTGCCGGCGGCATGTACGACAATATCGCGGAAGCCGCCGCCATACTCAAAAACCGCGGCACCGGCAGCGGATTCTTCTCCCTGTCGGTATACCCGCCCTCTGTGCCGGTAAACCTCGAGCTGATACAGTCCGGCATACAGCAATCGCTTCTCGAATCCGGCGCGCTGTTCAAGCCCTGTTTCTGCGGCCCCTGCTTCGGCGCGGGAGACGTGCCCGCAAACAATGCGCTCTCCATACGTCACACCACCCGCAATTTCCCCAACCGGGAAGGCTCAAAGCCATCTGACGGCCAGCTTTCCGGCGTCATACTTATGGACGCCCGCTCCATAGCCGCTACTGCCGCCAACGGCGGCATGCTCACCTCTGCGGCGGACGTGGACTATGACCAGCCTGTACAGCATGAACGCAGCTTTGACCGCACGGTCTACGACAGGCGTGTATACTTCGGCTTTGGCAGGGCTAAGAAGGACGAGCCCCTCAGGCTCGGCCCCAATATAACCGAGTGGCCCAATATACCAGCGCTTGGCAAAGATCTGCTGCTCAGCGTCGCAAGCGTTCTGCTGGATCCCGTGACCACCACCGATGAGCTGATACCATCGGGTGAAACGTCCTCTTACCGTTCCAACCCGCTAAAGCTCGCCACCTTCGCACTCTCCCGCCGCGACCCCGGATATGTGGGCAGGGCAAAGGCTGTACAGGAATTGGAAAAGCAGCGCGAAGAAGGCATACTGCCCGACGGATTGAAGCCCGTGTTTGCCGCCCTCGGCCTGAAGCAAGATGACCTTGCGGATATCCAGATAGGCTCCGCCATCTACGCCAACAAGCCCGGCGACGGCTCCGCCCGCGAGCAGGCCGCATCCTGCCAGCGCGTGCTGGGAGGCTGCGCAAATATCTGCCTGGAGTTCGCTACCAAGCGCTATCGCTCCAACTGCGTAAACTGGGGCATACTGCCCTTTACCGTCGAAAGCGGCTTAGGCGTATCTGTGGGGGATTTCATATATGTACCGGATGTGCGATCAAAGGTGGAAACCGGAGATGAAGCCTTCGCTGCAAAGCTTGTCAGCGGCGAAAAAAAACGCGATATCACCCTTTACCTCAAAAACACCACTGCTGAAGAGCGGGAGCTGCTGCTCACCGGATGCCTCATGAACCACTATGCCGCGCAGAACAGGGAGTGAAGATATGAAAAAGATAAGCATGGCAAACCCCATAGCCGAACTGGACGGGGACGAGATGACCCGCATAATATGGGCCATGATAAAGGATGAGCTGATAAAGCCCTTCGTGGAACTGAACACCGAGTATTACGACCTCTCAATACAGAATCGAGAAAATACTAAGGATCAGGTGACTGTAGAGGCGGCTGAGACCATCAAGCGGCTAAAGGTAGGCGTAAAGTGCGCCACCATAACCCCGAATTTACAGCGCCAGCAGGAGTATCACCTGACAAAGCTCTGGCGCTCTCCCAACGCCACCATACGCGCTGCGCTGGACGGCACGGTATTCCGCGCGCCCATACTCATTTCAAAGGTAAAGCCGGTGGTGTCCTGCTGGAAAAGGCCCATAACCATAGCCCGCCACGCCTACGGCGATATATACAGGGCTGTCGAGTACAGGGTAGAGTGTCCCGGCAAAGCCGAGATGCTGTTCACAGATGAGAACGGCCGTGAGCTTAGCCGCCAGACCATATTCGACTTCAAAGGCCCCGGTGTTTTGCAGGCCATGCACAACAGGGACGATTCTATTTTGTCCTTCGCCCGCTGCTGCTTCTCCTACGCCCTTGACGTAAAGCAGGACGTATGGTTTTCCACCAAGGATACCATATCCAAAGACTATGACCAGACCTTCAAGCTGCTCTTCCAGAAGGTTTTTGACGAGGAATACAGCGAGGCCTTTGAGCAGGCAGGCCTACGCTACCGCTACGCCCTCATAGACGACGTTGCGGCAAAGGTAATACGCTCGGAAGGCGGCATCATATGGGCCTGCAAGAACTATGACGGCGATGTGATGAGCGACCTTATTGCCGCCGCGTCCGGCTCCCTGCCCATGATGACCAGCGTGCTGGTCTCCCCCGACGGCTGCTTCGAGTACGAGGCCGCCCACGGCACGGTAGTGGACCACTACCAAAGGCACCTCAAGGGCGAAAAGGTCTCCACCAACCCCCTCGCCACCATCGCCGCATGGGCGGGCGCGCTGAAAAAGCGCGGCGAGCTGGACGGCAATACCGAACTCGTGAGCTTTGCGGAAAAGCTCGGCCGCGCCGGCATAGAGGTATTCGAGGAAGGTTATCTTTCCGAAGATCTGGCTGCACTCTGCGACCCCGCCGAGTTCAGGGAAATGCCCGACAACGAAAGGCTCATGGGCCTGATAAGGGAAAAGCTGACGGAAATGATGCAGGGATAATTGCGGTAACAAACAATAACAAACAAAAAGGCGGCAGGATGAAACGATATGGCTCCATCCTGCCGCTTAGTTTTTATGCTTTTTATCTTATCTCGTTGTCTGCGATATTCCCTTTATCGCGCACAGCGCCCAGTCGTGCTCGTCAAGCGTTACCACACGGCCACAATATGGGCACTTTGCCGTGGTGTTTATTGAGAGCGGCGCGCCGCAGCCCGGGCAGGATACGCTCTGCATGGCGCCCTCCCTGGTGGTCACGGAGCCCTCCGCGCGGCACATATCCCATTCGTAGGTCATAAACTTCTCGCGGTTCCTGTCGCCGGAGACCAGCTTCTTGTCGGAATCCTGCACGGTGTAATCCACTATCCTCGTGCGGAGCTCGACTATGAGATGCTCATCGCCGCCCTGCTTGTAGAACCCTCTGAGGTTCACGCCAAGCACCGCTATGCGATCCACATGGTTGGTGAGTCCCCTGCTCTTGAGGCCGTTGAGCTGCCTTTCCATCTGGGTAAAGAAGGCGTCCGTAAAGTACGGCCTGAGGGATTCTATATTCTTATCCGTCCAGCAGTTCTGCATCTGAACATACAGGTTGCTTATCTTCTCCTGCATGGCGTTGGCGTCAAAGCTCGGGTCGGTCACGGCAAGGTCGCCGAGGGGCTGCAGACGGGAATCAGGCGTGCGCTGCGCGCCCTGGGGCCTGCCCTGTGCGCTCTGTGGCCTGCCTGCGCCATACTGCTTTTTCTTCTTCCTTTTCTCTGAGACGTCAAATATCAGGCCTAATACCACTATTGCCGCCATAACGGCTAAGCTTATCCCGATATCGATACCGCTGACATCGCTGTCGTCGTCATAGTAGCTGCCGGAGCTGTAATCCGAATCCCAGCTTGATGAGCTCCAGTCGGAGCCGGAATCCCAGCTTCCGCCGTAATCGCTGTCGCCGCTGAAATCGCCGAAGTCCGCTCCGGCAAAGGCGGGGAGCGCCATCAAAAGAATACAAAGGACAAATACCAGAATTTTCGCAGTCCACTTCATTTTATACAGATTCCTCCGATATGGCATTTGAATTAGAGAAGTACCTCTGCACGGGTACTTATGTTTTTATATTCTACATTATATTATTTGTTTTGTCACCATAATAAATGGCGCAGCCTTACGTCGCCGCGCCTTTATGCCGCACCATCGGCAGTTCTTTATGCAAATTCGCCCATGGGCAGGGTATGCCCGCAGGCCGGCCCCTCCGTCATTTGGAAAGGCTGTCCACGGGGATTATGGGCTCTTCCTTTATGAATTCCATTATCATGTTGGATTCCGTCTCGCCAAAGGAACGGAGCTCGTCCACAAGCTTATTAAATTCGCTGGTGCGGCAGTACACGTCCAGCACCATATCCTTGCTGCCCGCCACGCCGTGAGCCCCTGCGATAAGCTGGTTCTTCGCTATATACTCTAACAATCCGGGACGCTTGTTCTGGTTTACCTCCACAAATATATAAATATGCATATCGTAGCCCAGCGCAATATAATCCACCACAGCCGCATAGCCCTTTATGACGCCGGCTTCCTCAAGCCTGCGCACCCGGTCTATAGTAGAGGGTGTGCTCATATTTATGAGTTCACCCAGATGCTTCATGGTTATGCGCCCGTCCTTCTGCAATATTGATATGATTTTCCGGTCGGTAAGATCAAATTGCATCGCCCTTCGCCCCTTTTCAGAGTATTTCAAAAAATTCCATGTATATCATTTTATCCTCACTTTGTATACCTTGTTAAGTGTAAAGTTTAGGTTTAATTAGGCATTTGCCTAATATTTTAAGGTTGAAATTTTATACAAAAGCCACCTCAAAGGTGGCTTTCCCTGAATCAATAATTGGGCTTTTCGTAAAGGTTTCCCTCGTACTTCTTGAAGTGCTCCTCCCACTTGTCCTTATCTATTTCCTCAATGGATACGGAAAAATATTTTTTGTCCATTTTGAGAGTCTCGGCGGCACAATCGCGTACATTCTTCGCAAGTTCAGCCTTGAGTTCCTCGCTGCGGCCAGGATACATGGTTATATCGATATGGGGCATGGTTAAAACCTCCTTATTGATTATGCCTAAAGTATATATCCGTCCAACAATCAATTCAATATAGGCCGGTGCAATGATAAAAATTTTTTTGCCCGACCCTGCCGTATGGGCATAGTCTATACTTCAGTCTGTCGAAAAAAGCATCTGCCTTTTATTGTTTCCCTGATCAACGGTTGTAGTGGCTGAACATGGCGTCGGTGGCCTGCCTTATGGCCTTGGTCACCTCCGCCACCTTACCTTTATCCCACTTATCAGGCTCGCTGCGCAGGAAGGAGGTCTTGTCCACCCTGTTGTCGAACACTCCTATAGGCACATGGTAGGTAGTGCCGTGAGCCTTTACGGTGACGGTGTCCTCCACATCAGTGTTCTTTATGAGATACTCCATATCGTCACAGCCATAGTCTCCCAGCATTACCGCCATTGGCACTCCGTGATGCAGGTTGGAACCGGGGTCGTTTGGATCCGCCCTGTCCGCGTTCTTGCGGCGGGACTCCTCGGGCGTGACCCAGATATAGAGTATCACGGCATTTTCCAGTATCTCCGGACAGAACATGGGCAGGGAATACTGATAGCCGAAGGTGCCTGTAAGGGGCATGGAAGCGCCGTCCGGGCCGCCCCGGGCGCATTCTATTATGATTGTTTTATTCTCGAAGCTCTCTGGATACCCTGCATGCTTCTCGTTCAGCATGGTCCTGGCCTCTTTTTCCAGTATGCTTGCCAATTTATCGCGTATCTCCTCCTTGAGAAGACCCATTCTGGGCTTTATGCCGGCGGCAAGACCTGCCCGGTCGAGCCTGTCGAACAGCAGCTTTGCAGCGGAGTCGGTCTTTATAACGTTGCGGTTCATAAGGTCGTGATAGTCCTCATTGAGCAGGTTACACAAAGTGCCCCAATCCCGGCCGTCCTTGAAGGGCTCTTCACCGGGGTAAAATACCCGCTCCTGCCCCATGGCCTGCAGCTCGTTGTCTATGCGCCGCATCATATGGACATAGGGAAAGTCGTCCAGCTGAAGGTTTTCACCGATATGGAATTCCTCCTGCAACCTCCCGGGCTCCACATGGGCCATGAAGTTTCTCACCTCGGACTTGCCGGAGGCCGGCAGGGCCTGCAAAAGTACTACCTTGAATACGTTGTTTTTCATGATTGCTCCTTATACTTTAATATATTACATTAATCCATTTTGTCTTATCAACCGTTATATCGCGATGCCTGTCCACATAGGCGATTATAAGCTCCGCTATCTCCGTAGGCTGCTCTCGTATCAGAGGGCATTCCCTGTACACGTCATACCCGCCTGCGCCGGTAGCTCTGTAGTTATTCAGGCACAGGGTAAGCCGCTTTCCTTCCGGCAGCTCCTTGCCCCTGTATTTTATTGACACCACCCTGTCGCCTATTGGCCTGCGGATATCCTCCGTCACTTCGACGCCTGATATATAGTCGTAGTTGAAGTGCTGCTCTATAGGCTTCAGAAAGCACTCGCTAACTGCGAGCCCGCCGTTTTCCAGCACAAAGTACTCCGCGCTGCGCTCCAGCGCTTTCTTTAGCTGTTCCCGGCATACCTCCACTGTCTTAAGGGTATTCGGAAATACGTATGTGGATACTATATCCCTTATTGTGACGTCCTTACCCAGGCCCTTCACGCTGTTGCCCAGGCTGGTGGCGGATATGTCCGCGCCAGAGGCCTCAAGCTGCACCTGATTAAAAAAATTGGCTATAAGGGAGCCGTTTGCCGCCATGTCTATATGACGGGAGGGCAGCAGCGGCGTATCCAGATGCCCCACAGGCGTATCAAACCACGCCGCGGCCTGTTTTTCTGCTGGAAGAAGCAGCGCCTTGGCCTTGGCCTGGGTGACGTTTCCCGCATCCATGAGATGCTGTTCCGCCGTAATCTGGCCGTCCACGATCACGTCCATCTTGATATACTGCCGCGCCTTATCCGGGGGCTGGCAGGTATATGTGCCGTTTATCCTTACATTTTCTGCCGCCGTGTGCTGGTGCCCGGCAAGGAGTATATCAAAGCCCAATTCCTCGCAAATGCGCCAGCCCTGATTCTCATCGGTGTCCGACAGCACCTTCCCCGTCTTAACGTCGCGCTCGAAACCGCCGTGGTATATGCATACGGTAATGTCGGCCTTCGCCTTCAGTTGGTCATAAGCCTCTTTTGCCGCCGTAAATGCGTCGGTTACAGCTATTCCGGCCAGATTTTCCGGCTTCTCCCATAGCTTCACATAATGGGTGGTAACGCCAGCCAGGCCTACTCTCAGCCCGTTTTGCAGTGTGACTATGGCGGTCTTTTCAACGCCCCTTATGCCGGCTATATTGGCGCATAAGCACCTGGCGTCCAGCGCAGAGATATACTTTTCCAGCTCTTCTTTGCCGTAGTTGAAGTCGTGGTTGCCCAATGTGACGAAATCATACCCGCCAATATTCATTATCTCTGCGGGCAGACAGCCATCGTCCTTACGCTTATTGTAGAGATAATAGGTGAACGGGCTGCCCTGCAGGATATCCCCGCCATCTATTATCAGCGTGTTGCCGTCCTTCTCAAAATTGCTTATGCAGTTGGCGAGTCCGGAGGGTATCTCGTTTCCGCTGGCGTAGTCTATCGGCGAAAAGTACCCGTGAACATCGCTGGTATAGTATATGGTAAGCTGTTTTTTCATCTTATGCTGAAGTTTATCCCTTTGGCCAACAATGCCCCCGCGCTGATGGCGCCGGGGCATTGGGTACAGCGGTTATTATGCGCCGTGTGCAAGCTTTCTGCGGATCCTCGTGGATACCAGCTCTATTATAAGCACCAGCACCATGAGCCCCCATACGAAGGCGCCTACCATAGCCCAGCGGCGGCTGTTCAGGCACTGCACCAGCGATGCGCCTATGCCGCCCGCGCCGACGATACCGAGGGTAGTAGCGTCCTTAAGGTTGATATCGAAGCGATATATGGTGGTGGAGATAAAGCTGGCGGTGAGCTGCGGGATAACGCCGTAGCGTATCTTCTGGAAGGGGGTGCAACCCATTGCATCCAGGCTCTCCAGTATGTGGGTATCCAGATCCTCTATGGCCGTGATATACATCTTGGATATCATGCCTATGGAGCAAATTGACTGGGTTATTACGCCGCAGGCAGCGCCGGGGCCGGTAACCCGTATCCACATCAGCGCCCATACTATGCTTGGTATGGTGCGTATCATCAATATCAGCACACGAACCACATATGCCACGGGCTTAGGCATGATATTGAAGGAAGCAAGGAACGCGAAGGGTATGGCCAGTATGGCGCCGAACAGCGTGCCCAGCACGGCTATGGCCATAGTTTGCAGCAGCAGATAAGGCACGTCGGTATTCGTGGTGCCGAACATAAGGTTGGTATCCGGGTGGAATACGCCGTGGAGAACGCCCTTTGCTACCTCGGTACCTGTGGCAGTAAGGCCTGTGAACTTGATATCGGCGGCGGACCAGCCCACCAGCGTCACTATTATAAGCACTATGGCGGTATATACTATCCACTTGTGCGGCCTGTTGGCGTATACCTCCGCTACGGTGAGCTTTCTGTCCAGCATCTGCTCTATTTCTTCTATGTTGAGTTTTTTCTTTTTATCCATATTGCCCCTCCTGTCAGCTCAGCTTCCTGCGCAGGTATTCGCTGAAGAAGTCTATGGCCACAACTACCACGAACAGTGAAAGGAGCACCATGCCAAGGCTGTTGTAATCCCTCCAGCCTATGCGCTCGTTGATGGTTATACCCAAGCCGCCGGCGCCTACGTAGCCCAGTATGGCAGAGGCGCGTACGTTCATCTCAAAGCAATAGAGGCTGTGGCTGAGGTAAACAGGCAGTATCTGCGGCACGCATGCAGACCAGAAGGCTTGGAACTTGTTCGCGCCCAGTGCCTCCATGGCCTCGAAGGGACCCATGTCTATAGTCTCTATGCTCTCGAAGAGCATCTTTGCTACGATACCAAAGGTAAATATAGCTATTGCAACGGTGCCTGAAAAGGTTCCGAGGGAGAATATCAGAGCGCAAACCAGCGCTATGATAAGTGTAGGCAGCGTGCGGATAAGTGCCAGTATGAACCTGCAAACGCTCACTATGGGCAGGTTGTGGTTTATATTGCTTGATGAAAGTATGGCTACGGGCAGCGCCAGAAGGCAGCCTATTACAGTGCCCAGTATGGACATCTTTATGGTATCTATAAGGGGAGATACCACCTTTGGGAAGAATGTCCAGTCGGGCCGGAGTATCTTCTTCATCAGGTCCAGCATCTTGCTGAACTTGCTGACGATAATGCCCATGTCAAAGCCGGTCATCTCCAGTGAAAGGTATATGGCCAGAGCCAGAAGCAGCACTATCAACGGCGTGCGGCTCCTGCGACGCAGTACGCTGTGGCCGTTGGCAAGGGTTATCTTCTGGGGCTTGAACACCTTGTCATACAGCGTTTCTTTTATGATGGCGGAGCTGTTTTCGTTTTCCATATTATCAGCCCTCTACCTTATTTATTTGGTGAAGTTCTCCCTCGCCTTCGCCCATGGTGGGAACCTTCGTGCCGTTGTATACCTCGTCTATCTGCTCCTGAGTTATGGTACTGGCAGGACCGTCGAATACTATCTCGCCGGCGCGTATGCCTATTACCCTGTCACAGTACTTGAGGGCGAGGTCTACATGGTGAATGTTGAGCAGTATGGATATCTTATATTCCTTATTGATGCGCACAAAGTCCTGCATCACCTGCTTTGCGGTAATCGGGTCAAGGGAGGCCACAGGCTCGTCCGCAAGGATTATCTTGGGGTTCTGGTTCAGCGTGCGCGCAAGCGCTACGCGCTGCTGCTGCCCGCCGGACAGCTGGTCGCAGCGGGTATAGGCCTTATCCAAAATGCCTACCTTATCAAGGCTTTCCAGCGCACGCATCTTCTGCTCCTTGGAGAATATGCCCAAGAAAACCTTGAAGAAGGGCATGTCGGGCACATCTGCCGTGAGCACGTTCTTTATGGCAGTACTGCGGGAGACGAGGTTAAAGCTCTGGAATATCATACCTACCTTGCGGCGGTACCTTCTGAGTTCTTTGCCCCTGAGAGAGTCCACGTCCACACCGTCCACCGTAAGTTCACCCTTTGTGATGTCGTGCATGCGGTTGATGCAGCGCAGTATGGTGGATTTACCCGCGCCGGAAAGGCCTATGATGGCCACAAACTCGCCCTGTTCGATTTGCAGGCTTATGTTCTTAAGTGCCGTAAAGCCGTTTGGATAAGTCTTATACACATTTTTGAATTCTATCATGCTGCGACTCT
>OIXH01001654.1_pt1 | contig 24234 bp, 24 predicted proteins | sample 1587741 | NCBI WGS metagenome assembly OIXH01 (sample SAMEA3888916, study PRJEB22519) | human gut metagenome | biome: human gut; feature: human-associated habitat; material: faeces | place: Denmark | collected 2011 | reverse complement strand
CTTTTTATTCTTTTATATCACATTTTTACATTATAATTTATTTTTATACTAATATTTTTCATTCTTTTATATACTAAACACATAAAATAAATTTGAAAACGAAAGAAGAAAAAGCTTATAAAACTTTTTCTTCTTCTATTTTTGTTACAATATCGCTTATCATTTCTTTAAGCATCTCAAAAATATAGCTTGCAAATTTATCACTATTCATTTCTTCTTCACTCATTTGATTTTTTACTTCAATTACTTGTTCTAAAGAAAATTCCTTAAATATTTTATGATAAAAAACATTTCCATCGAATTCCAATGTATCTTTTGGTATAGTAAATACATCTTGTTCACTTTCTTTTAAAGCATATACTTGATCGGTAAAATAAAATTTATATGTTTTTTTCATATCTTTTCCACCTTTCATTTATAGTTTCAATTCCACCATCAATATTTTCAGAAATAATATCTAGAATATCTGTATCAGAATCTTTATATTCCAATGCACCATAACTTACATCAATTTTTCCGTTATCTTTTTTTATAAAAATAACATTATCCACATCTAAATTTACTATAAATTGAGGATTATGTGTAATTAATATTATTTGCCTACGCTTACTCATTTCTCTAAAATCTTCTATTAAAAATTTTTTTATTGATGTTTGAGAAACATCATCTTCAGGTTGATCTATTATATAAATTCCTTCATTATTATCTTGATATGATAAAATTTCAAAATATATTTTTGAATTAAAACCAGACGACATTTCTTTTGTCTTGTCCTTTTCATCCTTATCTATAATTGAATTCGTTATTTTAAAATCCTTTTCTATATTAGATTTTATTAATTCTTCATAATATGTTATTTTATCACGTCCTTCTTCTGAATCACTTGGTAAAAGCTCATCTAAATTATCTATTTCTATATTTTTAATATCTATCTCATTATATTTTTTCTTCAACGGTTGTCTTATTTTTCCTATGATATATTCATTTGATATTTCTTCTATATTAGCTTTTGATATAAACCTATACTTTCCTATTACATTTTCAGATATATTTAATTTTTTATTATCTATATTAAGCATATATTCTTTTATTTTATATTTTAACTTGACTAATTTTACTATACTATTAATCAATTTATTCTTAGCATTTTTAAACAATTCATATCTCTTATCTTCATCCGTCTTAATGTTTTGTATTATATTCTCTCGTTCCCTAATTGCAGCATTAATACTATTTACTTTTATTCTTTCGAATTCTATTTTTTTCTTATTTTCACTATATTTTTCTACCAATTTCGCAAATTCATCTCTTACTCCACTAATATATGCAATATCAACTTCTTCTAATATATTTTGATTCTCCAATACTAACTTTAACTTTTCTAATATAAAGCTGTAATTATCTAACAATTCTTTATATTTTCTAATCTTATCAGAATAATCTATATTTACCTTATTAAACGTCAGTGAATTACTTTTTCCACTACTCACACATATTTTAAAAGCACTTAAATTATTAATATCATCTTGTATTTCTTTTTTTATTTTTAAGTATTCAATATATTCAGAAATTTTTTTAAATACAATTTGTTTTTCGTCATACACATTAGGGGAAATTGGAAAATACTTTTTCAAAAAATCTATACCTTTTAATTTCTTTTGTTCAAATTTCTCTCTTACTCCACCTTGCCTATCAAATTCATAAATCATATTCTTATCAATCTTTGTTTTTACTTCAATATTATTCATATTTAAATATTTTTCGTATTCTTTTTTCATTTTTGTTTTATTACTCAAATATGCATAATTAGTTAATTTATGAATCAATAATGATTTTCCTATTGAATTATCGCCAATTATGACATTTATTCCTTTTGATAACTCTATTCTTTTTTGAACGCCATCTACAATTAATTCTATATTGTCAATAACTTTGTTAGAAACCGTAAAAAAGCTATTAACATATTTAATTCGTGTATAATTTGTTATCGCCATACTTATCCCTCTAAATGTAGGTAAACACTTCAAATACGTATATTTAAAATTATCATCTTCCGGATACATCTTCCAATCATGACAATCGCTTCCAGTAATAAATCTAATGTCATTTTTCTTAAATTTCTGTTTATTTTTTTCTAAATAATTTTTATTAAATATTTCATTTATGTTATTTTCTAATGCATTCATATTATCTTTCAGTTTTAGTTTTGTTGTTTGAACATTATCTTTAGTGGTAATTAATGTATTAATTTCTTTTTGAAGTGACTTAGCTACTTCTTTTTTTATTGTTTGGTCATATTCATCATTGCTATTAGCTACTACTCTTAATCTAATTGATTCTTCTGGTATTTTTACTTTTTCTTCAAAAATATTTCCTATTATATAAAACGATAATATTATTAATATAAATGTAATAAATGGTTTCAAAAAAATCATCCTTTCTATTTAATAGTGGACGATTATAATTTTTTTATTCATTATTTATGATAAGTTTCGTTATTTAATATTTTATATGCTCTATATACTTGTTCAAGTAATATTACTCTAAATAATTGATGTGGAAAAGTCATATCTGAAAAAGATATTTTATAGTTTGATATTTTTTTAATTTCGTCATGTAATCCTGATGAACCACCTATTATAAATGTAATATTTGGATTTATTATTTGTGTTTTGTCTATAAATTGTGAAAACGTTTCTGAAGTCATTTTTTTACCTTCTATTTCCAAAGTTACAATGTAATCTTTTAAATTTAAAACTTTTAATATGTTTTCTTTTTCTTTAATTAATGAATTATTTTGTTCATCAGGAACCTCAATTATTTCAATTTTAGTATATTTTGTTAATCTTTTTTTATATTCATTTATTGCTTCTACATAAAATTTTTCTTTTATTTTTCCAACACATATTATTTTTATCATACTTCTATTAACTCCGTTTTTTCATTCTGATGCGCAATTATTATTTCACAATTATCAATATTTTGTTCTTTCAATGTTTCATATGCTAAAGATGGGGTGTTATTTTCTTCACTTAGATGGGCTAGTACTATATGCTTTGTTTTTTCTCCAGCTAATTGTTTTAGATATCTGGACGAATCTTTGTTTGATAAGTGCCCTTTATCTCCTAGTATTCTTTGTTTGATGTGATATGGATATTTTGGATTTTCCATAAGTAAATCCACATCATGATTACTTTCAAATACATATAAATCTCTATTTTTTAATAATTTATAATTTCTAATATTTATATATCCAGTATCTGTTACATAAACAATTGATTTAGTTTCAGATTCTATTAGATATCCATTAGAATCTGCTACATCATGCGAAGTTTTAAATGGAGTTATTTTTAAAGAGCCTATATTTATTGTATTTTCTATAAATTCATAATTTGGTAAATTAAGGTTTAATTCCTTATACATTGGTAATGTCAAATATACTTTTGTATTGTATTTTTTTGTAAATACTTTTAATGCACTTGTATGATCCGTATGGGTATGTGTTAAAAAGATTGCTTGTATTTTATCTGGTGTTGTATTTAAATCTTTTAAATTTTTTTCAATATATAATGATGTTGTACCTAGATCTATCAATATCTGGGTTGAATCATCTTTTATATAACAACAATTTCCTTTTGAACCACTTGATAAAACTGATACTTCCATTTTAATCTTCCTTTAACATATTTACGAATGTAGAAGTATTTCTTTTAAATATTAAATCAACAGTTGTTGTTGGTCCATTACGATGTTTTGCAATTATAAATTCACTTTTGCTTGTATTTTCATCTATTGATGTTTCTTTTGTATAGTAATCATCTCTATATAAGAAAGCAACTATATCTGCATCTTGTTCTATTGATCCAGATTCTCTTAGATCACTAAGTAATGGTCTTTTATCTTCTCTACCTTCTACTGTACGTGAAAGTTGAGCTAAAGCTATTACTGGTATTTTTAATTCCATGGCAAGGGTTTTTAATGATCTAGAAATTTCTGAAACTTCTTGTTGTCTATTTCCAGCATATCTTGCAGAACCACTAATTAATTGTAAGTAATCTATTATTACAATACCTAACCCCTTTTCTGAAGAAGCTAAACGTCTACATTTAGCCCTTATTTCTCCAATTGTCATACCTGGAGTATCATCTATAAAAATTTTGGTTTCTGCTAGTTTACTTATAGCTTCGTTTAGTTTTTTCCAATCTTCATTTTCCAAATGTCCTGTTCTAAATTTTTTACCTTCTATTTGACCTATTGATGAAAGCATTCTGTTTATTAATTGTTCTGCACCCATTTCCATATTAAATAATGCAACTGTCTTTCCTGATTGAATAGCTATATTACTTGCAAGATTTAAGGCAAATGCAGTTTTTCCCATTGCTGGACGAGCAGCTATTATTATTAGTTCATTTTCATGAAATCCTGATGTAATTTTATCTAAATCATAAAAACCTGTTGCTAATCCAGTTATTTCACCTTTTGTTTGAGCTAGTTTTTCCAAATCATTTTGTGCTTTATATAGAACTTCTTGAATTGACTTAAATTCTGTCCCTTTTTTAGATTTTACTACATTAAGTATCTTTTTTTCGGCATTATCAAGTATCTCTGAAATATCATTTTGTGAATTATATCCCTCTGTTGCGATTTCTGCTGATGTATCGATTAGTCTTCTACGAATTGCTTTTTCTTCTACAATTTTTATATATTCATCTATATTTACAGCTGATGGAACTGTATTAATTATGTCAGTTATATATTCAACTCCACCTACTTGTGACAAAATATTTTTATTTTCTAATTCAGATGTTACGGTAGTTGCATCTATTGGTATATTTTGTTCTGCTAATAAACTCATTACTTCAAAGATTTTTCCGTTTGCTTCTGAATAAAACAAATCTTTGTTAAGTGTTTCTACTGCTTTTTGTAATGCATATTTGGATAAAAACATTGCCCCAAGTACAGATTGCTCAGCATCTAAGTTACATGGCATCTTTTTTTCTTGCACATTAATCACTTCCTTGTTAATTCAATTTTAAGAATTGCTGTTACCTTTTTATGTAAATTTATTTCAATATTATGGAAACCTAATGAGGATATTGGTTCTTCTAAATGGATTTTTTTCTTATCTATTTTAATGCCTTTATTTGATAATTCTGTATGGATTGTTTTTGTACTAACACTTCCAAATACCTTATCTGAAGCTCCCGTTTTTACTGGTATTTTGATTTTTAATTGTTCTATTTTTTGTTTTAATTCTGTACATTCTTTTATATTTTCTTCTTCTTGTTTTTGTGCTTCTTCATTTTGTTCACTAAGAATTTTTAAACTTGTTGGCGTTGCCATTACCGCATATCCATTTTTTATTAAGAAATTTTTACCATATCCATCTGAAACAGTTTTAACTTCTCCCTTTTTTCCTTGTCCTTTTACGTCTTTTAAAAATATTACTCTCATATTACACCTCACCTAATTATTTTTAATAATTTTTCTTTTGCTTCTCTTATTGTTTTATCTTGAAATTGTGCAGCTGCTGATGTTTGAGAACCTCCTCCACCTAAAGAATTCATTATTTGTTGTACATTTATGTTACCAATTGAGCGCGCACTTATTGAAACTTTATTTTGTTCTATTTTTCCTATAACAAATGAAGCTTCTACATCTTCAAATTGTATTAATTCATCAGCTACTTCTGCTAAATCTTTTTGGTCATATATTTCATTATTCAATATACATATAATCATTTGGTCATTAACCATGTAACTTCTTTTAATAATGTTTGCTTTTTTAATATAGTTTTCCCTTGTTTCTTTTAATATTTCTGTTTTTATTTTGCAATCAGCTTTTAAATCTAATAGAATTGAGGAAGCTAAAAATGTTTTTGATGTTGTTTTCATCATATAGCCATTTGTATCTACTTCTATACCTACTAGCAATAATGTTGAAACAAGACTAGATGGTTGTATGTGCAACTGATTCATAAAGAATGTTATAATTTCAGAGGCACTTGAAGCATTATTATCTATAAGTTCATAAATAGAGTTTATTTTAAGATTCTCATCTATTACGTGATGATCAATTATTATTGTATCTAGTTCTAGTAAATCTTCGTTTTCAATTAATTTTTTATTGCAAAAATCCATTGCTATTAATAATGTATCTTTATCTATTAACTCTTTTGATTTTTGGAAATCTATTAAGTTATATATTTCTTTTGCATCTTTAAGTGCTTGAATACCTTTTTCTAATGATTTATTTATTTTGTCTAACGAAATATAAACATATGCTTCTTTTTTTAATTTTTTACAAATTTCATACATTCCTAAAGAGGATGCAAAGCTATCAAAATCAGGATTTTTATGACCTGTGATTATTATTTTATCATATTTTTTTATTGTTTTGATTATTTTTTTTAATGCGTTATTCATGATTCACCTTCTATATTGTATTATACTATATTTTAATGATTATTAAAAGGAATAGTTTCCTATTCCTACTCATTATTTTTTATTTTATTTGCAAGTGATTTTATTCTATTAAATCTATGATGTAAACCTGATTTTGTAAGTGTTGAATTTGTTTCTATTGAAATTATTTCAGCTAATTCTTGTAATGATGATTCAGGGTATTTTATTCTATAATCAGCTGCTATTTTATCTTTTTCTGATAATAAATCAAATAATTTTTTTTCTTTTATCAAATTGATTTCATTTATTTGGTTAGTAGCTGTTTCTATTATTTTATCCACATTTGCTTGTTCACAATTATTAAGTCTGTTAGTCATGTTTTTATGATCTCTATATATTCTTATATCTTCATAATAAAGAACTGCTTGGTTTGCATTTATAATTCTTAAAAAATCTCCTATTTTTTCTGCTTCTTTTATATATACCATATATCTATTGTCACGTTTAAGATACTTACTATTTAATAAATATTGATTTAATATGTTACTTATAAATTCAGCATATTCTTTTGTTTGAACTATAAACTCTAAATGATATCTTGATTTTTTAGGATCATTAATGCTCCCACATGAAAGAAATAATCCTCTTAAATATGATCTTGTTAAGTTATCATCATCTATTATATATTCTTCAGGTATGTTATTTTTATTAAGACCAACAGTATTTAAGAATAATGATATATCATATTTTAATTCAATTATATATATATATGATTTATTATAATTATATCCTTTTCTAACGGTAATTTTAGGAATCATTTTGTATATATTTTTTTCTAAATTATATATTCTTCTAGCTACACTGGCATTTTCTGTTGAAATTTTTATTGTATCTAAAATTTGAGATGAATTACTTACTATAGCTGATAGTTCAGATATTTGTTCAATTTGATTGGCTTCATTTATTTCTTTTTTACTTATTTCGTTTTTTACGTTACTTGTAAATGACATATACCTATAATAAGAATGTAAATATATTTAAAGCCACCTTTATTACATCATGTCTTAACATATCGTCTTCTATTTTTATCAAGTTGTCAGATATAATTTGAACTCCTAATTTTTCAACTTCTTTTTTATCGAATATAACAGGATCTTTTTGCTCTAAAGTTTGATATTTTTCTGCTATATCAACGTCTATATGTCCATCGTTTACTATAACAACATCTACTTTTCGTTTTCCTAAATATTCATTCAATACTTTTATGTGATCACTTACTGTAAAATCATCTGTTTCACCAGGTTGAGTAACTATATTACATACATACATTATTTTGGCATTTGATAAATCCATAGCTTCTTTTACTTCTGGTGATATTAAGTTTGGTATTATACTTGTATATAAACTTCCCATACTTAAAATAATAAGGTCTGCTGTTTTGATTGATTCAATTGCTTCTGGTGTTATCTGTGGATTTTCTTTATAATAAACTTTTTTTATTTTTTTACCAGTTTCAGTAATAAAATGCTCTCCTTCTACTATTGTACCATCAGTCATTTCAGCTACAAGTGTTAAATCACCTTTCTCTGTTAATGGTAATACCTTCCCTTTTAAATTTAAAACTTTACCTAAAGCTTCTATTCCATCTGACATAGATCCTGTAATATTAGCCATAGACTGTAATAAAAAATTGCCTACAGCATGCCCGTTTAAATATCCATCTGTCTGAAATCTGTAATTAAACATTTTTTCAAATAAAGGTTCTGTTTCTGAAAGTGATATTAAAACTCTTCTTATATCACCTACCGCTGGTGTATTAAATTCTTTTCTTAATCCACCTGTGCTTCCACCATCGTCACAAACAGATACTATAGCAGTTAAATCTATTGGAAATTGTTTTAATCCTCTTAATAAAGTGGACATTCCATTTCCACCACCTAATACAACTACTTTCTTATTCATTCGAACCACCCTTAACAATTATACTATACATTTGATTTTAAAACAATTAAAAAAGACATTATAGTCCTTTAATATATTTTATGACATTAATTGCTGAGGTTGCTCCTTCACTTGCTGCCGTTACCAATTGGTATATATCTTTTTTTATTATATCACCACATGCATATATACCCTTTATACTTGTTTCCATTTTATCATTAACAATGATGTAATTGTCTTGTGTTTTTAGTCCTAATTTCGATAAGAAATACGATGTTGGAATTAATCCAATATATATAAACAAGGCACTTGCTTTTAATATTTCACCTGTGTCTAATTTTATTCCAGTTAAAATTCCATTTGATTCTATTAATTCTTGTATTGTTGAATTATATTTTATATTTATATTTTGTTTTTTATTTACTTCATCTATTAAAATTTGATCTGCTGTAAATTTATCTTTTCTATGAACAATTGTTACAGTTTTAACTATATCACTTAAAAGTAGACTTTCTTCTAATGCGCTATTGCCTCCACCTTGTACTATAACATCCTTATTTTTATAAAAATATCCATCACATGATGCACAATAACTAACACCATGTCCTACTAATTTATCCAAATTTTTTAAATCTGGTTTTCTTGGTTCACGACCTGTTGCAATAATTATGGTTGATGTCTTATATTCGCAATTATTCGTTTTAACTATTTTATATTTTTCTTGATTTTCTATATCAACTACATTACCATATGTTATTTCTATACCTAATTTTTTTAATTGTTCCAACATTTTTGATACTAGGGTTGGTCCGTCACCTAAATATCCTGGATAATTATCTATTCTACTTGTTTTATTTATTTGACCACCTGGCATGTTACTTTCAATGAGTAGTATTTTTTTATTTGAACGTTTTAAGTATATTGCTGATGTTATTCCGGCAATTCCAGCTCCTATTATTATTGAATCATACATTTTATCATTCCTCACAATATTTTTTATTTTTTCTTGATACGAATATTATTATTATTCCTATAATTATCAAAATTATTGATATTATTTGTGCTTGTTTCAATATTCCAAATAGCATTAAACTATCTTGTCTTAAAGACTCAATAAAAAATCTTCCGACACTATACCATATAAAGTAAGTTCCAGTTAATTGTCCTGTTTTTAATTTATTTGTATGTTTTAATATTATTAAAAATATAAAGCCTAATATATTCCACAATGATTCATATAAAAATGTTGGATGGTAATAAACACCATTTATATTCATTCCATTAATTATAAACTGTGGAATATGTAATTGTTTAAGATTATCCAATGTTGTAACTGGTCCATATGCCTCTCCATTGAAAAAATTTCCCCATCGTCCAATTGCTTGAGCTATAATGACACCTACAACAATCATATCAGTCATTTCTAATATTGAAATTTTATGTTTTTTTGTCATAATAATTATTGTTATTAATCCAGCTATTATACCACCATGAATAGCAAGTCCACCTTCCCAAACCTTAAATATATCTAATGGATTATTAATATATTGTTTATATTCAAATATTACATAGTATAATCTAGCACCAATTAATCCAAATATTATTGTATAGAAAAATAGGTCTTCTATAAATTTTTTAGGAATATTTTTTTTATTTGCTTCTCTTAAAACTATCATACAAGCAGTAAGTATACCTATTAGAATAAATATTGAATACCAATATATTGATATATTTCCGATTTTTAAAAATATTGGATTCATTTTAATTTTCCTTTCTAAATAACCAATCTATTATTTGTGTTAATATAAACTTCATTATAGAAATAAATACTGCTATTAAAAAAACTACTAAAATATTTCCAGGCAAGTTAAAGCGATTCCCCATTACAAATGCTACAAAATATAGTATTATTACATTTATACATGGATAAAATAATCCAAGTGTTAAACCAGTTATTGGAAGTGTTAACCAAAAAAGAAGTGGTTTTACTGTTTTATTTAATAAATATATTAAAACTGAAGCAAGTAAACACCAAACACCAAAACAACTATTATCTATATAAATGCTTTTTTTAAAGATTATACAAGCACACATTAAGATAAATGAATAGCCAATAATTTGTAAAACCCACTTCATAATTTTTTTAATATTTATACGTTTACGTTTCATAATTCATCTCCATTTTAATTATAACATGTATTTTATGAAATATATTCTAATTATTGCTTTTTAATTCAAATAAAGCATCTCTAAGTTCTGTTGCTCTTTCAAAGTCTAATTCTGACGCAGCCTTTTTCATTTCTTCTTCTAATTTTATCATTAATTTTTTTTCTTCTACTTTTGTAAGTTTTTTTGTTTTAGCATTATCTGTTTTAACATTTGAAACTACATCTCTTATTTCTTTTATTATTGTTTTAGGTATTATATTGTGTTCCTCATTGTATTTTATTTGAATTTCTCGTCTTCTTGCTGTTTCTTTGATTGCTATATCCATTGCTTCACTTATTGTATCTGCATACATTATAACATGTCCTTCACTGTTTCTTGCAGCTCTTCCTATTGTTTGAATTAAACTTCTTGAACTTCTTAAAAATCCTTGTTTATCTGCATCTAATATTGTAATTAAAGAAACTTCTGGTATATCTAATCCTTCACGTAATAAGTTTATTCCCACAAGTACATCATATGTACCAATTCTTAAATCTCTTATTATTTTAAGTCTATCAAGTGTTTTAATTTCACTGTGTAAGTATGCCACTTTTATGTTTAATTTCTTTAAATAATTTGTTAATTCTTCTGCCATTTTTATTGTTAATGTTGTTATAAGTGTTCTTTCATTTTTTTCTATTCTTTTATATATTTGTTCTACAATATCATCTATTTGATTTTTTGTTGATTTTACTTCTATTGTAGGATCTAATAATCCAGTTGGTCTTATAATTTGTTCTATTATTCTATTATTTGATTTTTCTATTTCATAATCATTTGGAGTTGCAGATACATATATAACTTTATCTATTTTTGCTTCAAATTCATTAAATTTTAATGGTCTATTATCTAATGCACTTGGTAATCTAAATCCATAATCAACTAATACTTGTTTTCTTGCTTGATCCCCATTAAACATTCCTCTAATTTGTGGAATAGTAACATGTGATTCATCTATAACAAGTAGATAATCTTTTCCAAAAAAATCCATTAGTGTTGTTGGGGTTGCACCAGCTGGTTTTAAAGCTAAGTGTCTTGAATAATTTTCTACTCCTCTACAAAAACCTGTTTCTGATAATAACTCCATATCATAATTTGTTCTTTCCATTAATCTTTGATATTCCAAATATTTATTTTCTTTTTTAAAATATTCTAATCTATCATTTAGTTCTAATTGTATGTTCTTAATTGCTTTTTGTAAGATTTCATTACTTGTTACAAAGTGACTTGCTGGAAATATTGTTACTGTTTTTTTAACGTTAAGAATGGTTCCTGTTACTGTATCAAATTCGCAAATTCTTTCTATTTCATCGCCAAAAAATTCTATCCTAATTCCTTTATTATGAAAGCTTATAGGTATTATTTCTACAATATCTCCTCTTACTCTAAAAGTACCCCTTTTAAAATCTATATTATTGCGTTCATATAACATATTTACAAGTTTTTCTAATACTTCATCTCTTTCAATTGTTTGACCAGTCGAAACTATTAATAAATGGTTTTTATATTCATCAATTTCTCCTATACCATAAATACAAGATACTGAAGCAACTACTATTACATCTTTATTATTTAAAAGTGATGCTGTCGCATAATGACGTAATTCATCTATTTCATCATTTATTGATGCATCTTTATCAATATATGTATCTGTTTTAGCAACATATGCTTCTGGTTGATAATAATCATAATAAGAAACAAAATAGCATACATGATTGTTAGGAAACAACTCTTTAAGCTCTGCATATAATTGCCCTGCAAGTGTTTTGTTATGGGCTAAAACTAGGGTTGGTTTTTGAACTCTTTCAATTACATTAGCAATTGTAAATGTCTTACCTGTTCCCGTTGCCCCTAGTAAAACCTGATGTTTTTCACCATTTTCAATTCCTTCAACTAATGAATTTATTGCCTCTGGTTGATCACCACTAGGCATGTATTTTGATTCTAATTTAAACATAATGACCTCCTTATTATGACCAATATCAACTGCCTATTTAACTAAATATTTTCTAGTAATTTATTTTATAAATTATTTAATATTTTGTAATTTTACCTTTATAATTCTTATAAACTTCATTGGTTTTCTATATAATACAACTAACTTAGTAAATACAAAATATAAAAAAGGATTTAATATATATGTAAATTCTCCTATAAATTCAGTATATTCTGCTCCAAACTTTTTCTTAAATTCATGCAACCCTGCAACTGGTTTTGACGAATTAGGATTACCTATAGTACCAAATTCATCAAAAATTTCCTTTCCAAAATCATGTGAAAGTTTTATTTGAAAATCAAATAACTTATAATTTGCATATGTATCCTTATAATTTAAATCATTCGCACCATATAAATACCAACTTTTATTTCCATAATGAATATTAATGTAACTACTTACCGCTACCATTTTACTATCAGTACTTAATTTAGAAAAATGTTCTCTTTGAAGTTCTAATTTTTCACGTTTTTTTGTATCTTCACATACCTTAAGATCATTATCAATTACTTTTAAAATATTATCTATGTTCACATACGCTATTAATAAACTTATTGCATCTATTTTTGAAAACAAATCATATAATTTTGGATAAAATCCATATTCATGCGAAAAAAAGCCTTGACGTTTTTCTGTTATTTTCATAAGACGAATAAATTCTTTTATTTCATTTTTTTCTGCTTCTTTTACTTCTACACCAAACTTATTTGCTATCTTTATCCAACGAATCACACTTTTACTATAATTTTTGCGAATAATATCTATATCTTTTGTTGTATCTAGACGAAATGTAAATCTTGGTTGCATGTTTTCAAAATACAAGTTTAATTTTTTTCGATGAAAACCTATTTTTTTTAAATAGTTAACAAGTTCATAATTATTATTACCATCATTTACTACATTTGCATTTTTATCTATTGTATGTAACTTTATATCTGGATCTATCTTAAAAAAAATAGCTTTATTTTTTTTTGCGTATTCTTTTATTTTAAATGTGAAATTCTTCAATAACTCATAATTGTTATAATCAATAGTATATCCTCTCGGAATATAGTAATAGCTATATCCTAAAGGAAGTTTTTTTTCTAAAATAAGAGCTGTGGCCACTAATTTTTCTTTTTCTTTTAATCCAACATAATGAGGGATAAGGCCCCTGCTTTTAGATAATTCACCCCATTCATAAGATTTTAAAAAATGCGAATATGGATGAGTAATTACAAATTTAGTATATTCATCTTCATTTATATTTTCTACAAATTTCATTGCATACCTCTTTTCTTGGATATCATATATTAAGTATAGTAAAAGTTATATTAAAAGTCAATTAAACAAATAAAATAAGGAAGCAATTACAATGCTTCCTTTAATTACATATTTTATTTTTCTATTCTAAAAATTACTTGATACATATCACCTAAATCAAAATCATCATGTTCTTGTTTATATCCTAATGATTCTAATTTTGTTGCACATTCTCGTATTGCTGCAATTGCTGTTTCAAAACTTGAAGTTTGTGAAATAGTTGGTGGTACCATTGTTGCTTGAGTTTCTACATGTGTTGCCATAGTAGAAGCCGGTTGAACTGGTATATCCATATTTTGCTGTATACTTTCTTGTGGCGTATTATTTATTGTAGATGCGAAATTATTTAGAGGCTCCACGTTTTGATTAATAATTGGAATTTCAGGTGCTTGTGGCTCTATTGCAGATTGTTGAGTTTGTGAAGTTGGTTGAAATAAATTGTCAAAATTAAATGGATTTTCATTATTTACAGGATTTACAGGTTGAGCTGGTTGTGGCGTTTCATCATGAGTCTCATCCTCTAATATATTAAAGAATTTTTTAGGTTGTAATGCATCTTCAGCTGGTTGAACAGTGTCTGGTTGAGTAATTACATTATTAACTTCAGGTGTTTGTGGTAATACTGGTGATTCAGTAGTAGATTCCACTGATGTTTGTGGATTATATGATGATACTAATGAATTCATATCGACATTTTTATTTACTGCAAATGGATTTACAGCATCAACAGGTTTAGCATCTTCTACTATTCTATCAACATTCATAAAACCAGGATTTGTTTTAGCACTAAAATCTATAGATTCTATTGGTTGTTCTGTAGCAGCAAATGGATTTTCATTCATTACTGGTGCATTATTTATAACTGGTTCTGATGTCTGTGGTTGAGTTATATTATTAAATTCAACTGGTTGTGGTGATACTACTGGTGTCTCTTGAACTGGTGTTGGATTTGAAAATAAACTTTCAAATGATAATGGTGCTTCAACTGGTTGTGAATTAGTATTATATGTATCAGGCACTGGTTGGTCAAATGGTTTAAAACTTGACATTGTATTATTTGTATTATTCATATTATTATTCATAACTTTTTCAATCTCCTCATCTGTTTTTCTAACAGTCATTCTTTCATTTATTATTCTATTTAGCATTTCTACTTGAAGTTTTTTATCTTGTAGCTTTAACAATGAACGTGCATGTCGTTCTGATATTTTTGAATTTAATAGTGCTTCTTGCACTTCTTCATCTAAATCAAGTAATCGTAATTTATTTGCAACAGTTGATTGGTTCTTGCCTAACTTTTCGGCTAAAGATGTTTGATTCAAATATCCCATATCTAATATTTTTTTATAAGAAATTGCTTCTTCTATAGGGGTTAAGTTTTGACGTTGAACATTCTCTATTAGTGCAACTTCTGCACTATCTTTATCATTCAAATCTGTTATTATGGCTGGAATTGTTGTTTTTCCTGCTAATACCGAAGCCTTATATCTTCTTTCTCCAGCAATTATTTCATATTTATCTCCAACCGGCCTTACAACTATTGGTTGAATTACACCATGCTCTTTTATTGATTCGCTTAATTCGTTCAATGAATCTTCATTAAATTTTATTCTTGGTTGAAATCTATTTGGTAAAACATCATCTATAGACAAGTCTACTACTTTTTTTCTTAAATCCATACAAAAACTTCCTCCCTATTCTTTTATAAATATATAATACAATATTTCGGGAAATAATACAAGTGATTTCGGGAAATAATTTTAAATATAAAAAAAGCCATTGTAAACAATGACTAAAGTGGGTTTTTCTTTATTACAGAATATTTCCTGGGAAATAATTTTGGCGTTGGACTTAGTTTTTGAATTTTTAGAATTGTTCTATTGCTTTCTTCTACTGGTAATAAGAAATGTTCTATCTTAATTATTTTAGAATTTAATTTTTTTAATGCATCTTTACTTTCTTCTAATTCTTCAGTTAAATTTGCCTTTAATGGTATAAAATATTTATTTACTTTTACCATTGGTATTGATAATTCTGAAAGAATATTTAATTTTGTAACTGCTCTTGAAGTTACTACATCATATTTTTCTCTATTTTGTAATGCATATTCTTCTGCTCTACAATGAATTGCCTCAATATTATTTAGTTCAAGATTTTTGATAACTATATTTAAAAATTCTATTCTCTTATTTAGGGAATCTAATAAAGTTATTTTTAAGTTTGGATAAAAAATTTTTAAAACTATTCCCGGAAATCCCGCACCTGTACCTACATCACATAGATTTTCTTGTGATGATAAATCTATAACTTTTACTATACATAGTGAATCGTAAAAGTGTTTTAAGTATACTTGTTTTTTTTCTGTTATACCAGTTAAATTCATAACACTATTATATTGAATTAATAACTCATAGTATTTATCTAATTGATTTAATTGTTTCTCAGTTGGAGTTATTCCTAATTTTTTTAATTCTTCTATAAAACTATTTATTTCCATTTTTGTATTCCTTTTTTAAATAAATCATTAGTATTGAAATGTCTGCAGGATTAACACCACTTATTCTTAATGCTTGTCCTATTGATGTTGGTCTTATTTCTTTTAATTTTTGTTTTGCTTCACTTGCTAGATTATGAATTAAATCGTAATTTATATCATCTGGTATTTTCTTGTTATCTAAATCAACCATTTTTTTTGCTTCATTATTTGCTTTATTTATATATCCCTCATATTTAATACTTATTTCAACTTGATCTATTACTTCTCTTTGATAATTTAATTCAACAAAATGTTTTATATTTTCCATAGTAATTTCAGGACGTTTCAATAAATTATATAATGAAATGCCATCTTTTAATTCATTTGTATATTGTTTTAAATATTCATTTACTTCTTTTTTAGGTGTTATTTTTGTGTTCAATAAAAGATTCTTTAATTCTTCTATCTCATTTTTTCTTTTCATATATTTTTTAAATGAACTTTCTTTAACTAATCCTATTTCATGTCCCTTTTCTATTAATCTTAAATCAGCATTATCACTTCTTAATAATAATCTATATTCAGCTCTTGATGTTAAAAGTCTGTATGGGTCTCTAACTCCTTTTGTTACTAGGTCATCTATTAAAACACCTATATAAGCTTCATTTCTTTTTAAAATTAATGGTTCTTTTTTTTCAAGATTTAATGATGCATTTATACCTGCTATTAATCCTTGACATGCTGCTTCTTCATATCCACTTGTTCCATTTATTTGACCTGCTGTATATAGATTTTTAATTATTTTTGTTTCTAATGTTTGTTTAAGTTGAGTTGGATATATTGCATCATATTCAATAGCATAAGCATATTTTAATATTTTTGCTTGTTCTAAACCTGGTAAACTATGTACCATTTGTTCTTGAATATCATGTGGCATACTTGTAGAAAATCCTTGCAAATATATGTCATCATAGTAAATACTTTCGGGTTCCAGAAATAATTGATGTCTTTCTTTGTCACTAAATCTTACTACTTTATCTTCTATAGATGGACAATATCTTGGACCAATTCCTTTAATATCAGATAATCCACCATACATACTAGATTTTGTTAGGTTATTTTTAATTATTTCATGAGTTTTAGGAGTTGTATATATTAAATAACATGGTTGTTGATTATTAACATCATAATATACGTCATTATCAAAATTAAAAGTTAATAACTTGCTATCGCCATATTCTATTTGAGCTTTTGAAAAATCTATTGAATTTTTATCTATTCTTTGTGGAGTACCAGTTTTAAGTCTTATTATTTTAAATCCATACTTGTTTAAATTATCACTTAGATGTTGACTTGGTTTTTCACCATGTGGGCCTTCTCTATGTCTTGTGTCACCTACTAATATATCTGCTTTTAAATATGTTCCTGTAGTTAATATTACAATATTAGAAGTTATTTTTTTACCATTTTCTAAAACTATTCCTTTAATTTCATTATTTTCTACTATTAAATCTTCTACTATACTTTCTAAAATTTCTAAATTTGGTTGACTTTGTAATGTCTTTAACATTTCTTTTGGATAAGTTATTTTATCTGCTTGAGCACGTAGAGCTTGAACGGCTGGTCCTTTTGCGCTATTAAGCATTTTAATTTGTAACAAACTTTTATCTGCATTTTTACCCATTTCTCCGCCTAAAGCATCTATTTCTCTAACTACTATTCCTTTTGCACTACCACCTATTGATGGATTACAAGGCATATCTGCTATATTCTTTATATTTCCTGTTACTAATAAAGTTTTATGACCTAAACGAGAAGTAGCTAGACAAGCCTCACACCCGGCGTGCCCTCCACCAACTACTATTACTTCATATTTCATAAAAAAACACCTCTTTTTGACTAAAATATTATACAATATATATTTTTTTTTAACAATATATAAAAAGTAATTATTAACTGTAATAATTACTTTCCTAAACAGAATTGACTAAATAATTTATTTATAAGTTCATCTTCATATGTTTCACCAATTATCTGACCAAGTATATTCCACATTTCCTTTATATCTATTTCTATCATGTCTATAGGTAAATTATTTTTTATTCCATCTTTTATAGAAGGTAATATTGAATAAGCTTTTTTTAACAAAGCAATACTTCTTGAACTTGTCAAATATGTTAAATCTAATTTTTCTATTTGATTTATACTAAACATTTCTTTAATTTTTGATTTTAATTCGTCAAATCCCTCATTATTTAACGCACTTATATATATTATTTTTTCAGGATCTAATTTTTCTGTTTCCAAATTTCTACTTAAATCATTTTTATTTATTAGTATCAAATAATTTTTATTTTTCAATTTTTTTAATATTTCTTCATCTGATTTTTCCAAGCATCTATTATTATCTAATACAAATAATATTAAATCTGATTTTTCTATTTGATCTAGACTTTTTTGAACACCTATATTTTCAACTATATCATCTGTTTTTCTAATTCCTGCTGTATCAACCAAATTAAGTGCGATTCCATCTATGTTTATATTTCCTTCTACTATATCTCTTGTTGTTCCTTCTATAGAAGTTACTATTGCTTTTTCTTCATCTATTAATTTATTTAAAATACTACTTTTTCCTACGTTTGGTTTTCCAATTATTGATGTATTTATTCCATCTTTTATTATTTTTGCATTTTTACTTTCTTCTAGAATTTTTTTCATTTTTATTTCTATTGTATTTATATTTTCTAATAATTCGTTGTGTGTAACATCTTCTATATCCTCATATTCTGGATAATCTATTTTAACTTCTATTGAAGCAAGAAGTGTTAAAATTTCTTCTCTTAGGTCTGAAATAAGTTTAGTTGCGGAACCTGTTAATTGTCTTACTGCTAATGATAAAGACTTTTCAGTTTTAGAATTTATTATATCCATAACACTTTCTGCTTCAAGTAAATCTATTCTTCCATTTAGAAATGCTCTTTTTGTAAATTCACCTGGTTCTGCTAAACGACAACCATTTTCTATAAGTAATTCTAATATTTTTGAAACTGATGCTATACTACCATGGCTATTAATTTCCACAACATTTTCTTTTGTATAGGTGTTTGGCTCTTTCATAACACTTACTAAAACTTCATCTATTATTTTATTACTTTCTACTATATATCCATAATGTATAGTATGGGAATTTACATTCAATAAATCTTTTCCTTTAAATATTTTATTAACTATTTTTATTGAATCAGTTCCGCTAACTCTTATTATTGATATTGAACCACCTGTTGCTGTAGATATTGCTGCTATCGTATCATTCATTTTCTACACCTACTTTTATTCCAATATACATTAATAATTTAGAAGGTTCATTAAATATCTCCATTGATACATATTTATCAACTGATGATATTATCCAACTTTCTAAATATCTTGGTGGGACTATATTTAATGGAAACATATGTCTTAATATAATATTTCCGACTTTCTTATTATAATATTGTGGGAAATGTTTTTTAGTATTATTCACAGCTTGTTTTGCGTGTACAAATCCATGCTGCTTAAAAAAAGTAGTCTTTGTTTTATTATTTTGCCAAGGTTTATCATAAAAATCATGTAATAAGCCACCTATTGCTGCACTTTTATAATCTAATCCTAATATTTTTGATATTTTATATGAAATAATTGAAACTTTTAAACAATGATCATAGACACTTTGTTTTCCATGATGCATATATTCTTTTCTCTTTTGAAATTCCTTTGAATTCAATATTTCATCTACTATATCATAATACTCATTAAGTGTTGATTTTTCTATTTCTAACAATTTCATAAAATCTCTCTTTTCTAAATATTAATTCTATGTTATTTTATTAAAATAGTCAAGTTGTACAAAAAAAATGTAGATATCTACACTTTTATATTTTACTTTTCATTATATTTTATAACAACAGCTCTTTTTGGTTCTTCTCCAACACTTTCTGTGCTTAAAAATTCATTTTCTGATACTAAATTATGAACAATTCTTCTTTCATATGAATTCATTGGATCTAATTTTACATCTATATGTGATTTTAAAACATCTTTTATTATTAATTTTATTTGTCTTTCAAAATTTTTTATCTTTTTTCCTTTATAATTTGCTACATCTAAATTAACTTTTATATTTAATCCTGTTTGAACTATTAAAGCTTGCTTAAGTATTGTTTCTATTGCTTTTAAAGTTCTTCCTTCTTTTCCTATCAAAATCGAATTATTGTCTGAAACTAATATAATTGATATATATCCTTCAGATTCTCTTATTTCTGTATTAATAGAAATATTCATTCCTTTTGCAATATCATTTATATAATTTTTTAGATATTCGATTATATCTTCTTTTTTATAACAAATTAACTTTATTTTTTTAGATTTAAATAATCCAGATTCTTGTGATTCTTCTTTTATATATAAGTCATTTTCAGAAACATTAAGTTCATTTAAACAATTTTTTAATACTTCTTCTTTTATTTTACCTTCATAATTATATGATGTTATCATTCTTTTTACCTCTTTTTACCATTAAATTTTGTAAAATTGTAAATGCACTATTGAAAATCCAATATAATTCTATACCTGTTGACATAGTGAATGATGCAATTCCGATAAATATTGTTGAAATATTTGTCATCATCTTCATTTGTTTTTCTTGATCTTCGCCTAATGAAGCTGTTTTATTTAATTTAAATGAAAAATATGTTGCTGCAATAACTAATATAACAAATATTATATAATATATTTTTCCATTTGTAATAGCTGTTAAAGGACTTGTACCTAATTGGAATCCCAACAAATTTTCCTCAAATATAGCTGGCATTCTATTCATTGCTTCGTAGAATGCAAAGAATAATGGTATTTGTATTAATGAAAATATACAACCTGATAATGGATTAATTTTATATTTTTTATATATCATCATCATTTCTTGGGATTTTTTCATCATTTCTTCTTGGGATTGTTTATTTTTATATTTATTCTCTAATTTTTTCATTTCTGGTTGGGCTTTTTTCATTAATTCTGATTGCATTGCTGTTTTTTTAGTTAAGGGATATAATATCAACCTGATTGCAAGTGTTATTATGATAATTGCTAATCCATAATTTTTTACTAATTTTCCCATTAAAACAATTATCCATGCTAAAGGTTTTACAAATATAGTAGTCCATATTCCCTCATAACCACCAGATGTTACTTTAAAATCATTACACTTTGGTAACTTACTAATATCAACACCATTTTCGTTATACAAACCTATAACTTTTTCATTTTCTGGTTGACAAAGAATATTTTTAGTTAGACTTTGACCAGTTTCAGGATTTTGAACAATTTTTTTATTTGAATCAGTCAAAGATTTTGAACATCCTGTTAATGAAATTAAAGCAATAAATACAAAAAGCAATGTTTTAATTTTTTTTCTCATTAATTTTCTCCTTCAATTATATTTAATTTTTTAAAAGCATAGTTTAAATTTATTTCCATTTCTTCATAATTTCTATTTAATATGCCCTTACTAACTATTATAATACAATTAAACCCTTTTTGATAGCTTTTTTTATCTATTATACTTTTTAATTGTCTTTTTACCTTATTTCTAATAACTGCATTACCTATTTTTTTTCCTACTGATAAACCAAAATGATATATTTCATCATTATTTTTTTCAATATAAATTATATAATCCTTGTATTTATATGATTTATTATTCTTAATTATTCTTTCAAAATCATCACTTTTCTGTAATATATTAATTTTTTTCATGTTTATACCTCTTTAATAAATAAAAAGCCACTGAGAATCAGTGGTTGTATTAATGAGCTAATGTTTTACGCCCTTTTCTTCTTCTTGAATTAATTATTTTTGTTTTCATACGTGCTAAAAAACCCATTTTCTTACTTCTTTTTCTATTATTTGGTTGAAATGTTCTTTTCATTTAGTCCACCTCCTGAACTTATAAATTTGTTTGCTCTAATAATTATATAGATTAAACTTCGTTTTGTCAACAAATTTATGAATTTCCACTATAAAATTTGATATTAACTTATTTTCCACAGAAAAAGATATTAAGAAATATGTTTATTTATATAGTTATCCACGTTTTTCCACAGTTAATGTGGAAAAATATACTAACAACAAATAACATGTTTATATTTTTTTCCACATTTATGTTGAAAACTCATTTTTTTATTTAAATTTCTTAATTTAAACTGTGTATTATATTGTTAAAAACAAAAATTTAACTTTTTTCCACAATATTTATTTAACTTTTTGTTTTTTTATTGTATTATATAAGTAATTGTTTCTCGTGATAGGGGTGAGGAAATGGATATAAATAATATATGGGATTTATTTTTGGAAAAAATGAAACAACAAATTAATCCAATGCATTTTGAAACTTGGTTTGCTGATACCAAACTTATATCTTTAGATGAAAACTGTGCAAAAGTATTAGTTCCAATGTCAGTTCATAAAAAACATTTAAAAGAGAATTATAACGATTTAGTTGTTGAATTATTTACTGAAATAACAGGAACTAACTTTAATTTTGAATATGTACTTGAAGAAGAATTAAAGAACAATATTGTTATAAATACTGATGAAATAGGAGTTCCTTCAATAAGTTTTGATTCTAATTTGGACTCAAGATATACTTTTGATAATTTTATAGTAGGGCAAAGTAACAAATTTGCTAAGGCAACTTCACTTGCTGTTGCAGAAAAACCTGGTTACATGTATAATCCATTATTTATATATGGAAAGAGTGGGTTAGGTAAAACTCATTTAATGCATGCTATTGGTAATTATATTAGTAAAAATTCAAATATGAAAGTTTTATATGTAACAAGTGAAAAATTTGTCGAAGATTTTATAAATATTTATAGAAAAAACAAAAATGATAATAATTTTGAAGATGTGGATTCATTCAAAAAAAAGTATAGAGATATAGATGTTTTAATGATAGATGATATACAATATTTAGAAATAGCTAATAAAACACAACAAGAGTTTTTTAATACATTTAACGAACTACATTGTAATAATAAACAAATTATTATATCTTCAGATAGATCACCAGATGATTTAAATAAACTAGAAGAAAGACTTAGAACTAGATTTAACTGGGGATTAACTATTGATATATTACCGCCAGACTTTAAATTACGTATGGACATAATAGATAAAAAAATAGAAGCAAATAATATATCTTGTGAATTTCCAAACGATGTTAAAGAATATATAGCAAGCAATTGTACTTCTGATATAAGAAAATTAGAAGGAGCTATTACTAGGGTATTCGCTTATTCAATTATTATGAATGGTTCTGAAATAACACTTGATCTAGCTATTGAAGCATTAAAAGATTATTTTGTAAAAAGCATAATATCCAAAAACAAAGTTGATCAAGTACAACAAGTAGTAGCAGCACATTACAATATTACAGTAGAAGATTTAAAAAGTAAAAAAAGAAATGCTAATATATCGGTTCCAAGACAAGTTGCTATGTATATATGTAGAACTGTACTTGAGGAATCGTTACCCAAAATTGGAATGGAGTTTGGTGGAAAAGATCATACAACAGTTATGCATTCAGTAGATAAAATAAAAAAAGAAATAACTAATGATGCTTCTTTTAAAAATGAAATAGATAAATTGATTAGTAAAATTAAATAAATCACAGTTTTCTAATTTTTATCAACAAGTTTTCCACAGTCGTTTTATTAATAAAAATAATACTTTAAATAAAGTTTTCCACAGTTTCCACAACAATAATAACAATAATAATTTAATAAAAAAATATATAAAATGGAGGATGATAAAATGAAATTAAAAATAAAACAATCAATATTAATGGAACATTTAAATTACGCTATAAA
>OIXH01001651.1_pt1 | contig 24244 bp, 26 predicted proteins | sample 1587741 | NCBI WGS metagenome assembly OIXH01 (sample SAMEA3888916, study PRJEB22519) | human gut metagenome | biome: human gut; feature: human-associated habitat; material: faeces | place: Denmark | collected 2011 | reverse complement strand
ACCCCACTTCTTAGATAGTTTATCATACTGTCTAACAAATGGGGTGCAGTTCAAAAACATACGGAGGGTTTTTATTTTCATATAGGAAGTATTATTTATGCCGCTCAGGCTGCGCGGTGGAACACTACGTCGCCGTCGGAGAGACCGTCGCCGTCCATGGTGATGGTGTCGGCCTCGCCGTCGTATATGACGGTCTCGGTCTCGGAAGCGATGGTCAGCTTGACCACGCCGTCTTCAACGGTGTATGTACCGCTGGAGCTTACAGAGTCGATAATGGCGATGAACTGATCCTTGGGGAAGTAGGTAGCGAGGAAGTCTTCGATACTGACGCTGTTGTCCATCTCGAAGAGGGCTTCCAGACTGTCTACCTCGCAGTAGGCCAGCAGCTCGTCAAGAGTCATGTTGTTGTCCGCCGCAAGCTCAGTGTAGACATCCTCGACCCATTTGGTGAAGCCGACCTGAAATGCGGCGAGAACCTTGTCGACAGTGGCGTCGAGGGACTGACCGTCCACTTTCAGATAGAAGCTGCCAGTGTCGGTCACTTCGATGGTGATGATCATGGTCACGGTGCCGAGATCGACGTCGGCCATTATCGCGTCGGCGGAGTCGGGATTGAGCGCGGAGTTGAAGGCGGTCACGAATATGTCGGTAACGTCGATGTCATCGGAGATCCAGTTGCCGATGAGCTTCGCGGTGATGATCTTGTCGGTAGCCTGCGAGATGAGGTCGGCGCTGTCCTGATAATCGCCAAGAGAGGTGAACAGCTCGATCGCTTTCTCGTACTCTCCGTCGTCGAACGCTGCCTTTGCGATCTGATAGTCGCATTCCTTGGCCTGATCGGCGCTGTCCTCATAGTCGCCGAGAGCCTTGAACATTTCGGACGCGGCGGCATAGTCGCCGTCGGCCATCAGCTGCGCGGCCTTCTTGTAGTCCGAAGAATTGCAGCCGGTAATGGAGAACATTACAGCTATCATAAGAACTGCCGCAAGTATCTTTTTGATATTTTTCATATCGTTTCCTTTCTTTTTGTTTTGTCGTGCTGTGGTTAGGCAGATTGTAGCAGAGGGCGCGGGGGTTGTCAATCACTCCGCGTCCAATATCTCGCAATTGTCCAGCGCGTATTCAAGAAAGGTGGCGATAAGCTGGTTGCGGCTGTGACCGCTGCGGGCAGAAATGTCGTCCAGACGATCCACCAGCTCCTCGCGCAGCCGTACGGAGAAGGTGCGGTATCCGTCCTCGCCCTTCACGGGCTTGGGCTTTATAATAAGCTTGTTGTTGTCCATGTTTTCAACTCCTTGCTTATTATTTTACATTGCACTTTTATTATGTTATATGTTATAATATATGTGAAATATTATAACATATTGTCGGGGGGACAGACATGAACGACGAACTCGGACTATATAAGGAAATGTATCTGAAAATGGTCAGAGCCAGTGAAGAAGCGTTGAACATTCTCATAAAAGTGCAGCAGGAATGTGAGAATATGTATATAAACTACGGATGCTCAGATGGTGAGGAAGAGTAAAAGCTTTTTTCGATTTGGGTTTGTAAGGCATATCTGCGGGGCGGCACAGAGGCCGTCCCCTACGATTATGTTTTGGTGCGTGCTTTCTTTTCGCCTCTGCTTGTGTCGTTACTCTTGCGACCCCTTTCCCCAGTGTGCGCAATGGGGACTTCCCCTAAAAGGGGCAGCGCTTCACAGCAAGGATTTGAAACGCCGCGGTGAATTTTTTTCACCGCAGCGTTGTATATTAGTATCAGTTGATAAGGGCAAACACGGTTTTGACGGGCAGAAATGCGTCCATACTTCTTCAAAGCCCTTGACAATACAGCAAGTATTCTCTGCGGCCTTTTCATCGTCTGGCCACATTTCTGCTCCGTCAAAACTGCTTCGCACCTGACAGGGATGGATTTTCGAGTGATTTTTGCTTTTTGAGACGCAGACGGGCTGCCGCCCTTCAAGACGAAAAGAGCAAAAAGCGCCGGAAAGACGCACTGTCAGGCGTGTCTGCCCTCGTCAACTGATACTAATATGAGTAGAACATAACACAAAACGGGTAAGGAGAAAAGCCATGACAAAAAGACCGGAATGGAAAAAGCTCATCGTATCAATATTGATACCGCTGGCTGTCGGTGGAGCGGCGGCGCTGATTGCAAACGGTAGCTTCAAGGATTTCGAGGCGCTGAACAAACCTCCTCTCGCGCCGCCTGCGTGGGCGTTCCCGGCCGCGTGGACGCTGCTGTACATCCTCATGGGCATCGCGGCCTATCTCGTGTACTGCTCCGAAAAATACCCCGGCCGCATCGAGCGCGCGCTCGCGTTTTACGCGGTGCAGCTGTTTATGAACTTCTGCTGGACGCTCATCTTCTTCAACCTCAAGCTCTACCTTGCGGCCTTCATCTGGCTCGTACTGCTGTGGGGCGCCATCGCCGGGACGGCGCTGCTGTTCCGCTTCATATCGAAGCCCGCAGGCTGGCTGATGCTGCCCTATCTGGCGTGGGTGATATTCGCCGGATACCTGAATTTGGGAGTATATATCCTTAACCGATGAGCCGAAAAGCAATTACTTCAAAAAAATTTCGGCACTCGCAAATAAGTGTATAAATATATCTGCACCGCATGAAAAAAGTTTCCGCGAAGTTTGTGTAAAAACTGAAATTTGTCTGAAATTATCGGGTTTTCCTTGCATCCGGCTGGGCAATGTGCTAAAATACTAACGATAGTGCATGGGAGATAAATGCGCTCATTTCCAGAACAGGGAGGGACGTATATGGAAAACAAGGCTAAGATAATCACGGTAGCAGGCAAGGGCGGAGTAGGCAAGACTTCTATCTGCGCGTCCATAGTGAGACTGCTTGTTGAGAAGTATCCCGACAAGAAGATCCTTGCGATCGACGCCGATCCTGCCGTCGGTCTGTCCGTTGCTCTTGGCGTGGATGTGAAGCTGACGCTGGACGATATCCGTATGAGCATCGTCGACAGCGTTGAAAACGGAGAAACCAGAGAAGCGCTGGAGCTTCTCAGCGAGGCGCGGTTCAGAATTTTCGACGCGCTGGTTGAGATGCCCGGCTTCGTGTTCCTTGCGATAGGCCGTCCGGAGAGCTCCGGCTGCTACTGCAAGGTCAACTCCTACCTGAAGGAAGTTATCGGACTTCTGGCAAACAGCTTTGACTACGTTGTGATCGATGGTGAGGCGGGGATCGAGCAGATCCAGCGCCGCGTGATGGAAAAGGTAACGCACCTGCTGCTCATTACCGACCAGAGCAAGAAGGGCGCCCAGGTCATCAGCACCATCAAGGACGTGGCGGACGAGCTTATCGCCTACGACAAGATAGGCGTGATCGTCAACCGCGTCACCAACCCCGAACTTGCGGATCTGATAAAGGTTCCGGGCGTGGATATCCTCTCGTTTATCCCCGCGGACAAGACCTTTGCCGCAAACGACATCAAGGGCAAGAGCGTTATGGAGCTTCCGGCGGATTCCGCGATGCTCGCGGGCGCGAAAGAGGCTCTGACCAAGATCGGGATACTCTGAGATCCCGCAAATCAGTATTCAATGGGGCATAATCCCGCTGCTCCATAAAATAGAAAACTTAAAGAAGAGGTGTAACATTTGAAAGATCTTAAGCATCTGATCTACTTTGAAAGTCTGCTTGAGAACGCCAACAACGAGCTGGTGCAGAAGGCACAGGCGGAAGGCAACCTCGCCCTCGGCTATACCTGCTACCATGTTCCTGAGGCGCTGCTCAACGTAGGCAACTGCTTCTCGGTGCGTCTGCGCGCGCCGCACACCGGCTCCATCGACATCGCAACCTACTACATGTCCAACTACACCTGCGAGTTCGCACGCGCGCTCGTCGAGCGCGGCATCGAGGGCGGCTACCAGTTCCTCGACGCGATGATAGGCGTTGACGCCTGCTCCATGATGAACCGTGCAATGGAGCACTTTGAGATCCTGAAGGTCAACGAGAAGCCCAACTTCTTCGTGACCCACTGCGACATCCCCTACAAAATCACCGACTACACCCTCGATTCCTATGTAAAGCAGATGCGTATCCATGTGCTCGACAAGCTGACCGAGGTCTACGGCGTGGACACCTCCGACGCCGCCATCCGTCAGGCTGTCAAGGAGCACAACGAGGTCTGCTCCATCATCTCCGAGATGGCAGAGATGCGCAAGGCCGAGAACCCCGTTATCACCGGCTACGAGTTCCACGTCATCAACCTCGTTTCCTACACCTGTCCGAAGGCTCTCATCCTGCCTTACCTGCGTGAGACCCTGAAGGAGCTGAAGAAGCGCAAGCCCGACGAGAAGTCTCCGTTCCGTGCCCGCGTTGCGATAGTCGGCTCCGAGATCGACGATCCTCAGCTCACCAAGCTCATCGAGGGCTGCGGCGCTCTGGTCGTGTCCGACCGTTACTGCTTCGGCTCCACTCCCGGCCGCGAGGTCATCGAGCTCAAGGACGACGAGGACGCTCTGCGCCAGATCTGTCTGCACGTAATGGAGCACTCCGAGTGCGCACGCTACATATCCGACGAGAAGGTGCATCAGCGCCGTGAGACCGCTGACCGCCTCGCAAAGGAGTACAACGCCGAAGGCATCATCTACGAGCAGATGAAGTACTGCGACTACTGGGGCTTCGAGCGCGCTCTGGTTTCCCACATCATGCACGACGAGTACGGCTGGCCCGTCCTGTCCATCGACAGACTGTACAACAACGGTAACTCCGGTCAGCTCCGCACCCGTGTTCAGGCCTTCGTTGAATCCCTTGAGATTAAGCGTATCCACAAAGAGGAGGGCAAAGCATAATGGCAAAGAAGGAAAAGATACAGTATCCGAATCCGGAATTCTGGAAATGCAAGGATGAGATAGACTGGGCTGCCCAGTGGGAAAACCTCAAAGAGGTTGGCGGCATTGCCTGGGATCTCCTCAAGGCTACCGACTGGAAGCAGTTCGGTCAGGATCGTGTAAATGATATCAAGTCCGACTTCGAGCGCGTCAAGGATGAGTACAAGGACTTCATGGCTCTCGACGCCGCCGGCAAGAAGGATCGCATCCTCAACGGTGAGAAGAGCCTCGGCCGTCTCTACCGCAAGGGCGCCATGGCCACCGTCCGCCGTGAGTGGCGCGGCATCAAGGACACTGCATACGACTTCTACGAGTGGGCTCGTATGTGGGGTATGCTCCTTATGACCTTCTCCAAGGATCTCATCCCCGCGCTCAACGGCGCACTGTACTACCGCTGGATGATCTCCTACTTCTGCTGCCACGGCTTCATGGATAAGAACATCATGGGTCTGCGCGGCTCCAACCTGCGCATGAGCCATCTGCTCATCTATGATATATTCCGCTACGTCGCAGAGAACCTCGTTCTCTCCGCCAAGGCCGACGAGAAGAACGGTAACAGCGGCGCTCTCAACCAGCGCACCGTTCTGTTCGACGAGATGACCATGGGTCAGATCATGGGCGGCTTCCCCGACCTGTACGGCTTCCCCCATCAGCTTCTCGGCGTGTTCCTCGTCTCCGAGATAGACCAGCTCACCTGCGTTCCCTACATCGATGCGGTTGAGTCCTACGGTCTGCCCTCCGACACCTGCCCCGTTCCCTCCTCCGAGTGCGGCGCACTGGTTATCGACGCTCTGCCGCACATGGGCTCCTGCTTCCTCTCCTCCTCCATGCCCTGCGACGGCTCCACCATGGCATCCTCCTACTACTCCCGCCGCTTCCCGAACGTCCCCATATTCCATCTTTGCTTCCCCGTCCGCTACTTGGATGAGGAGACCGTTCAGATGGGCGCCGAGGATATCAGAGCCTGCATAAAGTTCATCGAGGAGCGCACCGGCGCAAAGTGGAACTGGGATGCATACTTCACCATGATTAAGCGCTTCAATCAGGAGACTGCTTACGAGCTTCAGAAGTGGGAAGTCAACAAGTCTGCATACCCGCAGCTTCTCGGCCCCTGCTACGAGCTGTTCCGCAAGTGGAACTACGAGATGGACGGCGGCGCGGATCCTCGTGTCATCAAGACCTTCGAGAAGGTCAACAACATCCTGATGAAGGCCTACGAGAACAAGGAAGAGCCTTGGCCCGGCAAGATGAAGTATCGTGCTATCGTCTGGTCCTGCCCTGCTCACTACTATGCCAACTTCTCCAACTGGCTTGCTAACTGCTGGGGCGTCAACGTCCTGGTCGAGATGGAGTCTCTGAACTTCACCAAGCCTCTTGAGACCGAGGACAAGGAAGAAGCCCTCCGCGACCTCGCCCGCCTCTATGAGCGTATGGTTATGCGCCGTCACACCAACGGCGGCTACCAGAACGTCGTCGACGAGCTGTGGAAACAGTGCGAGGACTGGAACGCAAAGCTCATCATCATGTACCAGAACGTCGCCTGCAAGAACATGGCTACCGTTCAGGGCGTGCTGGACGATCAGGGCCGCGAGCGTGGCTACGACCTCATCTGGGTCGAGCACGACCTTATGGACCCGCGTACCGTCTCCCGCCGCACCATGCGCGACAAGGTCAACGAGTACATGCGCACCGTCATGAAGGCGGAGCCTGTTGATCCGTCCCTGGTTGAGTTTGAGGACGAGGTCTGCATGTAATCGCAGCGCGTACAGCGTAATTTCTGCAATTCCCATAACTTAAAGGGCTTCCGGGCAAGCCCCGGAAGCCTCGGAAATAATTCATTCTTATAAAGACTTATAAAGAAAATTAAACTGGAGGCATACATAATGAAATACTTTGGCGGCTGCGACGTAGGCTCCACCTACACAAAGGCAGTTATACTCGACGAGAACGGCAAGATGGTAGCCGATACCACTATCCGCAGCAAGATCAATTCCGAGCAGAGCGCTATCGCCGCTATGGAAGAAGTCTGCAAGCAGGCGGGTCTGAAGGACTCCAAGGAACTTGCGTACCTCATCGGTACCGGCTACGGCCGCAACAAGGTTCCCTTCGCAGATGAAAACATCTCCGAGATCTCCTGCCACGCAATGGGCGTTCACGTGACCGACCCCAGCGTTAAGGCGATCATCGATATCGGCGGCCAGGACGTCAAGGGCATCTCCATCGACACCGACGGCACCGTCAAGAACTTTGCAATGAACGACAAGTGCGCAGCCGGTACCGGCCGCTTCTTCGAGGCAATGGCACGCTCCTTCGAGCTGAGCCTGCCCGAGTTCTCCAAGCTGAGCCTTACCGCAAAGAACGTCATCCCCATCACCGCGCAGTGCACCGTTTTCGCTGAGTCCGAGGTCATCACCCTCGTCGGCGAAGGCAAGCCGATGGACGAAATCGCGGCCGGCATCGAGATGGCAGTTGCAAAGCGCTGCTTCGTCATGGCCAAGAAGGCCGGCGCAACCGACAGCATCACCCTGACCGGCGGCTGTGCAAAGAACGACGGTCTGAAGGAAGCGATCGAGCACGTTCTGAAGCTCAAGGTCGTCAACCTCAAGACTGACCCCCAGCTCATGGGCGCTCTCGGCGCTGCCGAATATGCCCGTCAGAAGGGTCTCGCCAAGAAGTAATTCCAGCTACTCCACGCATATGCCGGAACCCACCGGCTCCGGCATATGCCCATATAACGAAAGGAGCATATTTCTAATATGTGCAAATTCTTCAAGAAACTGATAAAGGCGCTTTTCGTCACTGTCGGTGTCCTGTTTGTCGTATATTTCTGGAACCTTGACCAGAAGCTCCTCGGCTGGGCCTACAAGCAGGTCAACCTGATATTCGATCGCAAGAAGGTAGATCAGGTATTCTAAAATATGGAACTTTATAATTCTCTTATTAAGGATACCAAGGCTTTCTTTGACGGCAAAAATCCGCAGCGCTGGAGCTATAATGAGCGCGACTGCTGGACGGATCTCGGCTCCAGCGAGCTGGTTCTCCAGAAGGACGCGGCGTATGAGCTTGGCGCGATGGGCAAGGGTTCGGCAAACTACGTGCTCTTCACCTCTAATGCGGAGCTGGTGGAGCATGACGAAGTCGAGCTTTACGGCCCCGACCTCAAGGATATCAAGGGCGACTGCGATTTTGCCCGCATAGTTCTCCTGCGCGTCGGTATGCTGGACGAGGACGACGAGATAGTGTACCGCACACTCAAGGACATTGAGTTTGCGAAGTACCACGTCTACCCGGAAGGCTACATGGTTCGCATGTCCCCGGAGAGCTACCGCGAGCAGATTCGCGTCAGCAAGACCGCGCTTCGCAAGGGCGTCAGCTTCAAGCGCATCGGCATGAGCTATATCAAAGAGTATAGAAAGAACCCGAACGTGCTTGCGGCGAAGGTCATCTTTGTCACCGAGAAGGGCATGGATTATTCTGCCATGCAGAAGGAAGCCAAGAAGGCAAATGATGTCACCGGTACCCTGACCCATATTCTTGAGGGTCTGCCCACGGACTGCTCCGTGTGCGCGCTCAAGGATGTGTGCGAGGAAGTCGAGGGTATGAAGGAGCTGCATTTCGGTATCGGCTCCAAGGGCACAGACCATCATTGATATTTGGGAATAGCGTCGGAACGAAAGTTCCGGCGCTATTTTTATGCCTAAGTTCGGGACAAGACGCATATATTTTACTGATATGAAAAACATGGAGGTGGAGATATGCCGTATGAAAGTTTGCCGCCGAAAACCGAGCGCGCGCACAGCGTGAGTATCGAGGGTCGGGAAAGAATGAAGATACAGGGCGTGGACGACGTGTCCGGCTTTGACGAGAATATGGTCGTGCTGTGTTCGTCGCAGGGGGATATCACCGTGCGCGGGCAGGGGCTGCATATAGAGCGCATAGACCTTGACGCGGGATGCCTTGAGCTGCACGGGCATATTCAGGAGTTGAGCTACGACGAACCCGCGCCCAGCGGCGGCTTCTGGTCGAAGCTGTTCGGCTGAGGTGGAGGTGAACATAGGCGCGCAGGGCTGCGCGCTCCTGATCGCACACTGCGGGGGCTGGCTTATGGGGCTGCTGTACGATCTACTGCGCCCGCCTCGGAGACGTATGGGAAGGGGATTTGCCGCGCTGCTGGACATACTGTTCTGCGCCGCGGCGGGGTCGGCGGCCTTCCTGTTTGCGATGAGCGCCGGCAACGGGCGGCTCGGCTGCTGGGAGCTGCTGGCGGCGCTGTGCGGATTTTTACTGTACCAGTACACGCTCAGCTGCGTTTTTGAGCCGGTCGTTGACAAGATTTTCGGCTTTTTCTGCCGGATCGCGCGGCGCGGCAAAAGTTTTACAAAAAAAGTTTGTAAAACCGCAAAATTTTACTTCCAAAAATCAAAAGAATGTTTTATTATAAAGGATGAAAAATGAACACGAAAGAGCGAATATTGCAGATAGTCGCGGTCGCGCTGCTGGCCTATACGCTGTGGAGCTTTGCGTCCGTGCAGCTGGAGCTGAAGCGGGCGGATATGCGTTCGGCAGAGCTGGACGCACAGCTTGCGGGGCTTCAGCAGCAGAACACGGAGCTTGAGGAAAAGCAGGCGCACAGCCGTGACGACGCGACGATCGAGAGTATTGCCCGCGAGCGGCTTGGGCTTGTGATGCCGGGCGAGATCGTATTCTATTTTATATCAGACAGAGAGGATTAATTTATGGCGCTGGAAGTTGGGGCTATCCTTGAGGGTAAGGTAACTGGGATAACGAAGTTTGGCGTTTTTGTGGCGCTGCCTGAGGGTAAAAGCGGACTTGTGCACATCTCCGAGGTCGCAAACGCGTTTGTGAGCGATATCAATGAGCACGTCCAGATGGGGCAGACGGTGAAGGTGCGCGTCCTGAATATCACGGACGACGGCAAGATAAACCTTTCCATAAAACGCGCGCAGGATATGCCGCAGCGTCAGAACTATTCGGAGCGGCCTCAGCGGCCGAGACCCGCGCATACGGAGCGCCAGCCTGAGAATCGCGGCACGGTGAATCCGCCATCGGCGGATCAGAGCTTCGAGGACAGACTCAAGAAGTTCATGCAGGAGTCGGACAGCCGCATCGCGGATAACCGCATGTATTCCGATCGGAAACAGCGCGGCCGCAGAAGAGGATAAATTAATCGCCGGTACTTTGTACCGGCGATTTTGTCATTATTTATTCCGTTCGGGGATCAGATAGATAAACACCAGCGAGCTGAGGAGCAGGGCGTAGGGGTAGAACAGATTCGGGATTATCTCAAAGGCGGAGACCTCGTAGCCCAGTACGGCGGCCTGAGATATGGCGACGAGCATCTGTGCGCCGTAGGGGATGATGCCCTGAAAAATGCAGGAGAAGGTGTCGAGCAGGGAAGCGGTCTTTCGCGGCGAAACGCCGTAATCCTCGGCCATCTCCTTGGCGATGGGGTTCGCCATGACGATAGCAACGGTGTTATTCGCAGTCGCGATGTCCATCGCGCCGACGAGCAGACCCATGCCGAGCTGGCCGCCCCGCTTGCCGCGGAACACCTTCTTGATGCCGTAGAGCAGCGCGTCGAAGCCGCCGTGCTCGCGGATGAGGGCGCATATCGCGGCCACGAGGATCGCAACCATGGTGGTCTCAAACATGCCGGACGCGCCGGCACCCATGTTGACGAGCAAATCGGTCGCGGCGGTGGCGCCAGTCGCAAGCATGATTATCGAGCCGGAGACTATGCCGACGAGCAGGACGACAAACACGTTGATGCCCGCGATGCCGCCGATGAGGACGAGAACGTAGGGGATTATCTGGACGAGGTTGTAGCCAGGCAGCTCCGCGGGGTGCACATCTGCACCGAGCGTGAGGACGAGGATGAGCGCCAGCGTCACAAGCGCAGCAGGCAGCGCAATCCAGAAGTTCTCGCGGAATTTATCCTTCATCGCGCAGCCCTGCCCGTTGCATGCGGCGATGGTGGTGTCGGAAATGAAGGAGAGGTTGTCGCCGAACATTGCCCCGCCCATAACGGTCGCGATGCACAACGGGAGGCTGTACCCCGAAGCGGCGGCTATCGGCAGCGCGATGGGGACGATGAGTGTGATGGTGCCGACGGAGGTGCCCATCGCGGTGGACACAAAGCAGCTTATCACGAACAGCACCGCCACGGAATACTTCGGCGGGATTATCGACAGCAGAAAATACGCGACGCTCTCCGCGCTGCTGCGGCCGACGACGCCGACGAATATTCCGGCGGCCATGAATATGAGTATCATGGTGACAATGTTCTTATCTCCGATGCCCTTGCCCATAAGCTCAAGCTTTTTGTCGAAGCTCAGGGTGCGGTTTTGCAGGCAGGCAACGAGCAGCGCGACGAGGAACGCCACGACGATGGGTATCTTATAGAAGCCCATGCTGATTTTCAGCACGTACTCGAAAACTATGCCGAGACCGAGATATATGACCAGAAATACGCCTATGGGCAGAAGCGCGATAGTGTTGCCTTTTTTCATATTTTCTCCTCCGTATGCGAAAACGCTCCCGTCCTGCTGATAAGGACGGGAGCGATGCGCATTTATTGTGCTTTCTTCCTTTAGCGTATTAAGTTTATCGTATATTTCATGCCATGTCAAGCGCGATCATACCACTTTTTTAAGCCGCGGCTTGCCGTCCTCAATCACGGCCTCAAGGCTGTCCCCGGCGCGGACACTGCCGTCGAGCAGAAGCTCCGCGGCGGCGTCCTCAATGTTCTGCTGGAGGGCGCGGCGCAGAGGACGCGCGCCGAAGTTTTCGTCATAGCCTGCGGCTGCGAGCCATTTTGCCGTGTCCTCAGGCACACTCAGGGCGATGCCCAGCTTATCGAAGCGCTGCCCAAGCTCGGCAAGCATGGAGCGAGTTATGCTGAGCATCTCGCTGTCGCCGAGGCGGTGGAACACGATGGTTTCATCCACGCGATTGAGAAACTCCGGGCGGAAGGTCACTTTCAGCTCGTCCATGACCTGACGGCGCATCTCCTCCTCACTGCGCTGGGGCTCATAGCCGAAGCCGAGGCGCTGCTTCTTGTCGGTTATGGCCTTGGCGCCGACATTCGATGTCATAACGACAACGGTGTTGCGGAAGTCCACGCGCCGCCCGGCGGAGTCGGTCAGGTGCCCGTCGTCCATGATCTGGAGCAGTATGCTCCACACGTCCTCGTGCGCTTTCTCGATCTCGTCGAACAGCACGACAGACCACGGCTTGCGCCGCACCTTCTCGGTGAGCTGGCCGCCGTCCTCGTAGCCGACATAGCCGGGAGGGGAGCCGATCAGGCGGCTGACGGAGTGCTTCTCCATGTATTCCGACATGTCGAGCCGTATCATCGCGTTCTCGTCGCCGTAGACGGTCTGCGCCAGCGCGCGGCACAGCTCAGTTTTGCCGACGCCGGTCGGGCCAAGGAACAGGAAGCTGCCCACCGGGCGCTTCGGATCCTTCAGGCCGATGCGGCTGCGCCGTATCGCCCGCGCCACAGCCGAGACGGCCTCGTCCTGCCCAACGATGCGCTTTTTCAGCTCCGCTTCAAGATCGCGCAGACGCGCCGACTCGTCCTCGTCGATGCCCGTGACGGGGATGTCCGTCCACATGGAGACGATTTCCGCTATGTCGCCGCTGCGCAGGACGCCGCTTTTGCGTGAGACGTGCAGCCCTGCCGCCGCCTCGTCGAGCAGGTCGATGGCCTTGTCGGGGAGGAAGCGGTCGTTTATATAGCGCACGGACAGTTCGTAGGCGGCGTTTATCGCGTCGTCGCTGATCTTCAGCTTATGGTGCTGCTCCAGCGCGGGGCGCAGACTGCGGAGCATTTCAAGGGTTTGCGCCCGGTCAGGCTCCGCGACGTGTACGGGCTGAAAGCGTCGCTCCAGCGCGGCGTCCTTCTCGATGTGACGGCGGTATTCCTCAGGCGTCGTGGCGCCGATTATCTGCACCTCGCCGCGGCCAAGCGCGGGCTTGAGAATGTTTGCCGCGTCGATAGCGCCCTCGGCGCTGCCCGCGCCGATAATCGTGTGCAGCTCGTCGATGAATAGTATCACGTCCCCCGCGCGGCGGACGTCCTTCAGGACGGATTTTACACGCTCCTCAAAGTCGCCGCGGTATTTCGTCCCCGCCAGCATGGCCGGGATGTCTAGGGAGACAATTCGCTTTCCGGCAAGCTCCGCCGGAGCCTGACCGCGTGCGACCTGCATCGCAAGCCCCTCGGCTACCGCCGTCTTTCCGACGCCCGGCTCGCCGACGAGCACGGGGTTATTCTTCGTGCGGCGGCTGAGTATCTGCACGGCGCGCTGTATCTCGCTGCCGCGGCCGACCACTGGGTCTATCTTGCCGCACATTGCCATCTCGGTCAGGTCACGGCTGTATTGGTCGAGTATCTTCGTCTCGGCGCGGCGCAGACTGCCGTGCGCGGTTCCGGTCTGCGCGCGGCCGTGGGAGGACGGATTGCCGAACACGTCCATGATGTCACTGTATATGTCGTTTATATCTATGCCCAGCTCGTCCAGAGCACGCACCCCGCCGCAGCTTGACTGGCGCAGGATGCCGAGCAGCAGGTGCTCGGTGCCGATGTAGTTCTGGCCGAGCGCTTCGGCCTCGGCGGCGGCGCGCTCAAACGCCTGCTTTGCCCGCAGAGTCAGCCGGTGCTCAGGCGCGGAGGGCGCGCCGGTGCCGTCAAGTGCGGTTATGGCCTTCCGCAGTGCGCTTTCGGTTATTCCGCGGCGGCGCAGAACCCGCGCGCCGACTCCGGAGTCCTCCAGCAGGATGCCGAGCAGCAGATGCTCCGTGCCGACATAGCTGTGCCCCATATTGCCCGCGGCGGCTCCTGCTTTTTCGATGGCGTATTCCGCCCGCTGAGTGAATTTTTCGTTGCTTCTCATCTGAACATACCCTCCCGTTCATGGACTTTTTCATTGATTATCGCCCATTTCGGGCGCTGAAAAGCACGAAACGTTTACGTTTCCAAAAAATTATTGCCATGTTAACAAAGAAATATATTCCGGTCATAATTTTTTAATTGATTTTTGTAAGATATGTGTTACAATGACAGTGCAATGGCCGAAAGGTCAAATACATAACGGAGGTAACATCATGGCTTTTGTTATTACTGACGAGTGCCTGTCCTGCGGTTCCTGCGCAGCACAGTGTCCTGCAGAGGCGATCGAGATGGGCGATCTTCACTACGAGATCGACGCCGATAAGTGCCTGGAGTGCGGCGCATGCGCAGCCCAGTGCCCTGCCGAGGCTATCGTTGCCGAGTAATCTGCTCAAATAGATCAGGGGGCGATGTATATCGCCCCCTGATCTATTTTAATATGAACTATTGGAGGAATAACAATGCCGCAGTTTGAAAGCCTGTGGGCGGGAGGCCCGGTGTTCGCGCAGGCGGAGCATTTCCGCATAGGAACGGACAGCATACTGCTTGCGCATTTTGCGGCGGCGCGCGGGCGTAACGCGATAGATCTGGGCTGTGCATCGGGCATCATAGGGGTGCTCATGCTCGCAAACGACCCCAAGCTGCATGTGACGGGGCTGGAGATAGTGCCGGAGGCGGCGGAGCTTGCGCGCGAGAATATGCGCGTCAACGGCTTTGACGAGCGAAGCCGCGTCGTATGCGGAGATATCCGCGAGCACAGGCAGCTTTTCACGGCGGGCAGCTTCGACACGGTCGTGGCGAATCCGCCGTATTTTCCGGCGGGCAGCTGGAAAGCCCCGCAGGACGCGGGCAGAGCCGCGGCGCGCGGGGAACTGAGCTGCACGCTGGAGGATGTCTGCACGGCGGCGGCGTTCCTGTGCCGCACGGGCGGCAGCTTCTATATCGTGCATAAGCCGGAGCGGCTGGCGGAGCTTATGTGCTGCATGAGCGCGCATGGGCTGGAGCCGAAGCGTATGCGCATGGTGTGCCACATGGCCGGGGCGGCGCCGAATCTGCTGCTGGTCGAGGGGCGGCGCGGCGCGAAGCCGGGGATGCGCATTGAACCGGCGCTGATACTCCGCGAAGCGGGCGGCAGCGAGACGGAGGAAATCAGACGGATATATCACAGGTGAGGCGGAAGATGGAGCAGAGAAAAGGGCTGGATTCAAACGCGATAAAGCTTATCGCCATCCTTGCGATGACGATCGACCATATCGCATGGGCGGCGTTTCCGGGGTATCCGAGGGAGACACTGCCGCTGGCAATGCATCTGATAGGGCGCATAACCTGCCCGGTCATGTGCTATTTTATCGCGGAGGGTTATCACTATACCCGCGATGTGAACAAATACACGGCGCGGCTGTTCGCGTTTGCGGTTATATCGCATTTTGCGTACATCTTCGCTTCGAATGATTTCAGCGGCTGGCGCTCATTCATCCCGTTTTACAGCGGGAATGTGCTCAACCAGACCAGCGTGATGTGGTCGCTTGCGTGGGGGTTGGTGATGCTCCGCGCCGCGAACAGCGATAAACTGAGCGCGGCGGGGAAAACGCTCGTGATAATTCTGATATGCCTTGTGAGCTTTCTGAGCGACTGGAGCTGCATTGCTTCGCTGTGCGTTCTGGCATTTGGCACCAACAGGGGAGAGCTGAAAAAGCAGGCGTTCTGGCTGGTGTTTTACGTTGCGATATACGCGGCGGTCTACTTCTTTGCAATAGACCGGGTTTACGGTCTGCTGCAAATGGGCGTCGTGCTGGCGCTGCCGGTGATAGGGCTGTATAACGGTCAACGCGGGCGCTCGCAGAGCGTCAACCGCGTTATGAAGTGGCTGTTCTATATCTATTACCCGCTGCATTTGTTTGTGATCGGGCTGATTATCAGATGACCGAGGGGAGGCGCGTTTATGGCGAATAAGGGTTCGGTCGGGTTCTTCCCGGCAGTGTACGAGGTTGTGAGGCAGATACCGCGCGGGAGGGTCATGTCCTACGGGCAGATCGCGCGGCTGCTGGGCTTCCCGCGCGCAGCCAGACAGGTCGGCTGGGCGATGCGCTGCTGCCCGGACGATATCCCGTGGCAGCGTGTGGTCAAGGACAGCGGCGAGATTGCGGGCGGCGAACACGCCGAGTTCAGGCGTATACTGCTTGAGGACGAGGGTGTAACTTTCCTGCCGGACGGGCGCGTGGATATGCCTCGCTGCCGCTGGCTGCCGTGAGCAAGGGTGGGTTTAATGAAGAATAATCTTGAGATTTCCCACAGACGAGGTGGAGAAGTGGAAGCGGGAACGGTATTTTCCCGACGCATACGGCAGCTATGCATGAAGCGTGGGATAACTGTCGGCAAGCTTTGCAGCATGGCCGGAACCACAGCGTCCACTATCCACGACATTGTGAACGGCGTGACGTCAAACCCACGCGTATTCACGCTGAAAAAGCTCTGTGACGCGCTGGACATCACGCTTTCGGAATTCTTCGACTGCCCGGAATTCAACGACATGGATGAAGAAATAGAATAAAATCGCGCATAGGCGCAGAAAACGCAGACACGTATGTGTCTGCGTTTTCTGCGTCATGGGGAAACTGAAGCACTGGGGATAAAGCAAAACCAACTTGAAGCTCTGCGCGGCGGGTTCAAGTTGGGGAGGGGAGCAAGGAAGCGCGGACGACTTTTGATGCAGAACATAAAAAGTCGTCGCAAGCGATGCATTGCTTGCGACGTCGTGGAACACCCGGCTAATTTTGAGGATAAAGAAACAACCAAATCGAAGCCCAACGAAGTGGGTTCGATTTGGAAAGGAGGAGCAAGGGAGCGCAGACGAAGAATCCGGCAACTCTAAAAGAGCTGCCGGATTTTGAGCGGAGCGGACTTTGCTCCGACGTGGTGACCCGTACGGGAATCGAACCCATGTTACCGCCGTGAAAGGGCGGTGTCTTAACCGCTTGACCAACGGGCCATATAAAAGGCGCAGTATTTAACGCTGCGCCTTGTTTGGTAGCGGCACCTGGATTCGAACCGGGGACACTTCGGGTATGAACCGAATGCTCTGGCCAACTGAGCTATGCCGCCATATGCCTTAAACAGCAATAGGAATTCTACCAGAACAAAGCCCAGTTGTCAACATCTTTTTTCGATTTTTTGTGCTTTATGCGGGAAGATACTCCAAGGGGTCGGCGTGGACGCCGTTTACGGTGACTGCAAAGTGCAGGTGCGTACCCTGACCTATCTCGCATATCGCGGTAGTGCCGACGGAACCGATCGTGGCTCCGGCCTCGACCCAGTCGCCGACGTTGACGGCGGGCACATCCGCGAGATTCGCGTACACGGTCTTGATGCCGTCGCCGTGGTCTATCGTCAGCACCGTGCCGTACAGCGAGTCGGCAACAATACTCTCAACCGTGCCCGCGCGGGCGGCGACGACAGTGCTGCCAAGCTCGGCCATGACGTCAAGCCCGTCGTGGGTGCGCCAGTCGCGCATGGTGACATCGTAGCTGAGCGTATCGACGCTGTAAAGCCGCTCCAGCTCGCCGCTCAGCGGCCAGACATACATGGGAGCCGCGACCTCCATGACGTCGCCCTCTTTCCAGACGTCGACCGCCTCAATCTCCTCCGGCTCGCTGACCGGCGCGTTGATGCCCTCGGCGCTGATCTCCGGAGCTTCCGCGGCGAGCTCTTCCTCACCGCCGGTGACAGGCTCCGCCTCGTTGAATACCGGAGCTTCCGCGGCCGGAGCCGCAGTCTCGGCCGGAATTATGACCGTCTCAACCCGCTTGTTCTCCATGTTGACATTGCTTCTTACCGGGACTTCGTTCTTCATAGCCACATCTCCTGCCGCCATCATCCATGCGGACACGCCGATAACCGCGGCGCACAGGAAAAGGACTATGTAGAAGCCCTTACCCGTGAAAAATCCCTCCAGCCTCTTGCCGGAGCTGTTGCTGCTCATAGTCTTAACCTCCGTTGTAAAAATAGGTTTACGACCCTATTCTTGCCTGTAAACGGAGAATATATACATGATGAAAAATATAATCCTGAGAGACGTGCTGCCTCTCAGGATTATAAATTATAATAATGCAGCGTATCAGCCCAGAACGTCCTCGTCGAGAATATCGCCGACGCAGACGATGTTTGTGGGGCCGGTGAGGTATATGTCCTGTACACTGCCGACCTCGGCGGTCAGGCTCACGGTCAGCTCGCCGCCCGGCATGAATATCGCAAGCTCATCGCCGCTCAGACCGAGCAGGCACAGCGCCGCTGCGATCGAGCCGCAGCCGGTGCCGCAGGCCAGCGTGAAATCCTCAACTCCACGCTCGTAGGTTATCGCTTTGACATGCCTGCTGTCCACAGTCTTTACGAAGCTGACGTTTGCCCCGCGCGGAAACTCTTTTGCGAACCGCAGGGCGCGGCCAAGCGCGCGAAGCGTATCGCGGTCACGCTCATCCCAATCGGGCATGAGAACTATCGCGTGAGGGATGCCGGGGTCGCCAAGCTCGATGTATGCGCAGTCGTACACCGCGCCGCTGGCGCTCACGCTCCGGTGCAGGTCTATCACGCTGGGGTCGTTGAGCCGCACTTTGTACAGCCGCTTTGTCATGCGCTGCCCGGTGACGAGCCCGGCGGTAGTCTCGATGCGCTGAATCTCCCCGGACAGGCCGTTTTCGTATCCGTAGCGGGCGATGCATCGCGCGCCGTTCCCGCACATCTCGCCCAGACTGCCGTCGGAATTATAGAAGATCATGCGGAAGTCGCCGCCCTGCCGCGGCGCGGCGACGACCATCATCCCGTCCGCGCCGACGGAGACGTGCTGGGCGCACAGCCCCGCGGCAAGCCCCGGCAGCGCCGGTTCCGGTATCGCGCCGTCGATATTGTTTATAATAATGAAGTCGTTTCCGGCTCCGTGCATTTTGGTGAAGCGCATCGGCTCAGCCCCACATGGCGGTCAGCATCGGGATGATCTGCTTCTTGCGGGACATGACCTTCGGCAGGAACATGTGCTTATCCTTCGGCACGGCGGAGAACGCCTCCTGCATCACGTCGTCGCTGCCGACGTAGAAAATGTGCGAGCCGTCGAGCAGAACGTCCGTTATCATAAGGATGACAAGGTCGCAATTACTGCGCTGCTTGACCTTCTCCATGGCCTCGATGAACTCATCCCGGCGCTCCACGAGCTTCGACGAGTCGACGCAGGTTATCTGCCCGACGCCGATGGTCTGACCAGAGATGTGGAACTCCTTGTAGTCGGTTCCCAGCAGTTCTTCCGCGCGCTTGCCGTCGGAGGTGGAGGAGAACAGCTCACGCCCAAGCTCCTTGAGCGAGATGCGCGCGATGCGGGCAAGGCGCTCCGCCATGGCGATGTCCTTCTTGGTGCAGGTCGGGGACTTGAACATGACGGTATCCGAGAGTATCGCCGCGGCCATAAGCCCCGCCATCTTGGGCGAGGGCGTGACCCCGTGCTCCTGATACATGGCGGTTATGATGGTGTTCGTGCTGCCGACAGGCTCGTTCCGGACGGAGATGGGCTGCCCGGTCTGGATATCGGCGAGCCGGTGGTGGTCGATTATCTCAAGTATCTCGACCTGATCCAGCCCGTGCACGGACTGCGCGGCCTCGTTGTGATCCACGAGCACGACGCGCTTGCGCTTCGGGCGCAGCAAATGGAAGCGCGACAGCGTGCCCACAACGCGGTCGTTCTCGTCCAGAACCGGATAGCAGCGGTAGCGGCTTTTCAGCATCAGCTCGCGCACGTCGTCGAGATAATCGGTCAGATGGAAGCAGATGATGTCCCCGGTCTTGCTGACATGCTCGACCGGCATCGCCTGAAAGATGAGCCGTCCTACGCGCCGCGCGTCGAGCGGGGTGGAGATGATGCAGGTGCCGCCGTCATAGTCGGCGAGGTGTACGTCAACATCGGCTTGGCAGATTATCAGGCAGCAGACGCCCGCTTTGAGCGCCGCGTCTATTATCTCCGGCTGATCGCCGCAGATGACGATGCTGTCCGGCTCCGTGAGCTGTGGGTTGCCGTAGGTCTGCGGCAGGGCGAGCACAACGTCGCCCGTGATGGTCTCGACATTGCTGCCGAACTCGTTTACGAGCTGACCCTCAAGCACGCTCAGGAGGTTGAACACCGGAAGCGCCTCGATGTGTGAGTCGTAAATGGTCTGCATATCGTAGGACGCGATGTCTCCGGCGGAGAGCATCCCGTGCAGGGTGCCGTCGTCGCGCACGATGGGTATCGTGGCGATCTGGCCGTCGCGCATGATGCGCCATGCCAGATCCATCGACACGCCGCAGTTCAGCTCCGGCGGAGTGTCGTACTCAATGTCGCTTATCTGCGTGCGCATGGTCTTGATGAACATCGGCGGCTCGAAGCCGAAGCGGTTGAGCATGGAGAGAGTCTCATCGTTTATCGGGCCGATGCGTATCGCCTTGTACTCGCGATCGCCCAGAGCGTTGCGCAGGTTCGCGTAGGCCATCGCCGCGACTATTGCGTCGGTGTCCGGATTGCGGTGGCCTGTTACATATATATCATTCAATGTGAAATGCCCCCTTTTTAATATGATTATAGGCGATATTGAGAATAATTTCAATCCGTAAAAATACTCTTTTAATAACATCTTAACTGTGTTAAACTGTAATAAAAAACAAAAATTGAGGTGCGACATGAAAAAGAGAGCCATCCGCCTCCTGAGTATGCTGCTGGCGCTGCTTATGCTCACCGGCTGCTCGTCGTCGATTCTTAACGATCAGCTTGACAGCGCCTACCGCGCATTGCAGCGGAATTTCATAAGTGCCGACAGAAATCTTGTCCCGTTCGACGAGATGGAGTACCTGCGCCCGGACATGAGCGCAATAAGCGCCGACTTCGACGCTGTGAACGATGCGCTGGACGGCGGGGATATTGATGCCGTCTCCGACGCACTGGACGCCTGCTATCTCGACTATTATAATTTCGACACCATGTACACGATTGCGGACATCCGCTCGTGTCAGGACGTGTACGACAGCTACTACGCCGACGAGGTGAGTTGGTGCGGGGAGAGCTTCGCGGCGGTGCAGCAGAAGATGGAGGACATGTTCTATGCCTGCGCTGCGTCCGACTTGGCGCAGGAGCTGGAGGAGAACTATTTCTGGGAGGGCTTCACGGACGATTATTCCGACTGGAGCCAGTCCTATTATAACGACGCGGCGGTGGAGCTGATGCAGCGCGAGAGCGCGCTCGTCTCGGAATACCGCGCGCTCGCCGCCGAATCCGCCGCCAGCCTCGGAGAGACGAGCGGCGTTGGGAGCTATATGCAGACGATCCGGAACTACGAGAAGTACAACGAGGACTTTGCCCGCATCTACATCGAGCTTGTGCGGGTGCGGCAGGAGCTGGCCGCCCAGTTCGGGATGGATTACGAGCAGATGCAGTACAGCTTCTACTTTGAGCGGGACTACACTCCGGAGCAGGCGGCGCAGTATGTCGCGGATATCCGGAGCTATATGGTTCCCGTGTACGAGGAGGTAATGGAAGCTTCCCCGTATGACGATATTTATTACGACTACCTCGACGAAGACGAACTTCTCAGCGTTCTCGGAAGCGTCACAGAGCTTATGGGCGGGGACGTCAAGGCGGCGTTCGACTTTATGACGAAGTATGAGCTGTGCGACGTGTCCCTGAACAGCAGCAAGGCGACCATGTCGTTCCAGACATATCTTTCAAACTACGAGGCGCCGTTCCTGTTCCTCGACCCCTACGGCGATACTGAGGACATCCTGACCCTCTCTCACGAGTTCGGCCATTATGTGGACGCCTTTGTAAATTATAATGCCAGCGAGACGATAGATATGTCCGAGTGCTATTCTCAGGCGATGGAGTATCTGGCGCTGGGCTATTACGACGAAGTCCTCGGCGAGGACGAGGCGGACAATCTGCGCCGCATGAAGCTGCTCGATACGCTTGATCTATACGTTCAGCAGACGTCGTTCGCGGAGTTTGAGAGTACGGTGTATTCCATGGATCCCGACCAACTCTCCGCCGAGGTTCTGAACGATCTGTCCCTTCAGCTTGCGCGCGATTACGGCTACTGCGACGAGAGCCGCGCAAAGTATTATGCAATGAGCTGGTCGGATATCGCACATTTCTTTGAGTATCCCTTCTACGTGATAACCTACCCCGTCTCCAACGATATTGCCATGCAGATATACGAGCTGTCGCAGGACGGCGGCACGGCGGGGCTTGATAAATATAACGAGCTGCTAAGCCGCGAGTATACCGGATTTCTGGATAACATCGAGGAAGCCGGGTTCACAAGCCCCTTCGAGAGCGGGCGCGTGCAGCGCGTCGCGGACGATATGCGCCTGCTGATGCAGGAGCAGAAAGCGGCGTGAGTTTTGCGGCTAGACATTATCAGGAAATCATTTAGGGTGAACATTAAGCAAATCATTAAGCAAATATTAAATATATTTAAGTAATTCACTTGACATAACACCTCTTTCGGGCTAAAATAGATCAGATAATATTTTAAGGAGCCATGGGGAGGCTCCGGCTGAATATTTCTTTTCAATTCCGACGGGTGCGTTTTATGACCCGTCTTGCTTTAGATCAAATTCTGCAATAGCCGCGGATGAATTCCGGCGTCCGGGGCGTCCTTCCGCCTGATTACCGGAGGTTTTCCGAAAACGCCCTCCTTTATCAGACGGGGATTTCCATGCCCGGTTTTGACCAACGGTTGCTGTAAAGAATTGTCTTGAACCACCGCAAAATTCTAAAAAGAATGGAGGTGTGTTTGCTTACTATGTCTTTACCTTTATGGGTCGTTATAATAATTGCCGTCGTTGTGGCGGCGGTGTGCTTTTTCCTTGGCGTGCAGTACCGCAAAAAGGTTGCGGAGCGTGAGATAATGAGCGCGGAGGAAGAAGCCAAAAGAATAATAAATGAGTCAATAAAGAGCGCCGAGAGCAAGAAGAGGGAAGCTCTCGTAGAGGCAAAGGAAGAAATACACAAAAGCCGCTCCGAGTACGAGCGGGAAGTCAAGGAGCGCCGTTCAGAGCTGCAGAAGCAGGAACGCCGCCTCCAGCAGAAGGAAGAAAATCTCGACAAGAAGATGGACGCTGTCGAGCGCAAGAGCGACACGCTCAACAACAAGATCGCCGCTGTTGAGAATCAGCAGCAGGAGGTCGCGCTCGTCAAGAAGAGCCAGCTTGAAATGCTCGAAAAGATTTCGGGCTTCTCCGTCGAGGAGGCAAAGCAGTACCTTATCGCCAACATTCGTGACGACGTGACGCACGAGATGGCGATGAAGGTCAAGGAAATCGAGACGCAGTACAAGGATGAGGCCGAGGAAAAGGCTCGCGCCATCATCGCCACGGCTATCCAGCGCTGCGCCGCCGACCACGCAAGCGAAATCACCGTTTCCGTCGTACCTCTCCCCAACGACGAAATGAAGGGACGCATCATCGGCCGTGAGGGCCGCAATATCCGCAGCATCGAAACGCTGACTGGATGCGACCTCATCATCGACGATACCCCCGAAGCCATCACCGTCTCCAGCTTTGATCCCGTGCGCCGCGAAGTGGCGCGTCTGGCGCTTGAGAAGCTTATTCAGGACGGCCGTATTCACCCCGCCCGCATCGAAGAGATGGTTGCAAAGGCGCAGAAGGAAGTCAACGCGACTATCAAGGCCGAGGGCGAGCGCGCCGTGTTCGAGACTAATATACACGGCCTTAACCCCGAACTTATCCGTCTCCTTGGCCGCATGAGGTTCCGTACCAGCTACGGCCAGAACGTGCTGAACCATTCCATCGAGGTCTCCCACATCGCCGGACTTATGGCGGCAGAGCTGGGCGTCGATGTCGCGACGGCGAAGCGCGCCGGCCTGCTGCACGATATCGGCAAGGCTATCGACCATGAGGTCGAGGGCAGCCATGTCACCATCGGCGTCGATATCGCCCGCAAGTACAAGGAATCCGAAGCAGTTATTCACGCCATCGAGGCGCACCACGGCGACGTGGAGCCGCATACCGTTGTTGCCTGTCTTGTTCAGGCGGCGGACGCGATCTCCGCTTCCCGCCCCGGCGCGCGCCGCGAGAATATCGAGAGCTACGTCAAGCGTCTTGAGAAGCTGGAGGAGGTCTCCAAGAGCTTCCCCGGCATCGCAAGCTCCTACGCGATTCAGGCCGGCCGCGAGATCCGCATCATGGTCAAGCCCGAAGAGGTGAGCGAGGATCAGATGGTTCTGCTTGCCCGCGACATCGCAAAGAAGATTGAGGACGAGCTGACCTATCCGGGTCAGATAAAGGTCCACGTCCTGCGCGAGACCAAGGCCGTCGATTACGCAAAGTAAGCACAAAAATAATCCCCACCTTTGAATGAAGTGACCCCGAAAAGTTAGACAAATATTTATAGAGAAAATTGTTCAAGCAGCCGAAAGGGCTTGCTGTCTGTGAATTGCAGGCGGCAAGC
>OIXH01001648.1_pt1 | contig 24264 bp, 30 predicted proteins | sample 1587741 | NCBI WGS metagenome assembly OIXH01 (sample SAMEA3888916, study PRJEB22519) | human gut metagenome | biome: human gut; feature: human-associated habitat; material: faeces | place: Denmark | collected 2011 | reverse complement strand
GCAGCGTGATATAGGTAAAGTCCTTCATACGTCCTCCTTTTCGCTTCCGGAACCCGCTTCCCGGAGCTCCGCGCCGTAGCGGCACAGCAGCCCGCCCAGGATCAGCAGGACCCCCAGCACGATGCCTGCACCGCCGTCAAAATACCGGTCCATGGACGCCGCCTCCACCTTGAGCAGCCCGGCTGTAATCCCTTCGGCAATGCTTCCCACCGCCGCGCAGCCCGTGGGGACGGCAATGGCCAGGATTCCCAGCCGCAGCAGCTCCTTTGCCCCGGCAAAGGTAAAGGGCGTTCCGGCCTCCAGCTCGTTTTTGAAGCAGACCTCCGCGAACCTGGCCAGCACCGCCTCCCCGGCGCAGACCACCAGCCAGCCGGACAGCGCCGCGGCGACGCCCTTGAGCCCGCCTGCGTCCCCGGAGACCAGCCCGTGAAGGGTCACGCTGCCCAGCCGGATGGCTCCGCCGCCAAATCCCAGGCCCAGGAGCCCCGCCGCACAGCCCCCGGCGCCGATGACCGAAAGAATAAACGCAATTCTGCTGAGCGCCTTCCCGATTTTGGAAAGCTTCTGAATGGTGTTGAGCGTGTTCATCGTTCTTCTCCGCAATTCAAAAATTCCCCGGAAGAGGACATTCCATTTGAATATCCCAGGGTTCCTCCTCCGCATAGGACCGGATGGGGCGGCCGCTGACGGCAAAACCCATGGCCCGGTAAAAGTCCACGGTCTCCTGGGCGGAACACGCCGATACGTACAGCGCCTCCGCCCCGCAGAGCGCCGCCTTTTCCTTTGCCGCCGCCAGCAGCGCCCGGCCGATGCCCTGACGGCGCTTGTCGGCGGAAACGTGAAAGCTGTCAATGATCATCCGGCGGCCGTCCAGCTCCGGGACCAGCATCAGGATTCCGACCACGCGCCCGTTTTCCAGAGCCCCGTAGGTGATGTGGTCCCCGGCCAGGATTTCCCGGGCCTTTTCGTCCTTCCGTTCCGGCGGCCAGGTCTCGGTAAAGGGGTGGAAAACCAGCTGCAGCGTCCCGCCGCTCCATCGGTATACGTTTTTCACCACCTGCTCCCGGGAAAATGTCTCCAGCGATTCCCGGCTGAAATTGTGCCGGTCCAGTAAAACGATTTCCATGTTTTCGATTCCTCCCATCTTTCTCCCGACGCCCCAAAAAACAATGCAAAGCTGCCCCGGTCCTTCCCCCGGTTCAGCTCTGCGTCTCAGCGTCTGGCTTTCTTAAACGTGTGATATGAAATTTCTGCAGATCGATGAGCTCCTCCTCCTTGCACTTGGGGCAAAAGAGAAGGAAGTTGTGCAGCACCGTGCCCTCCCGGAGCCACACCCGGGTCTTGCTGTGGCAGCTGGGACACAGCAGCCATTTTCCCTGTCCGTCCACCTAATTCACCTGCCCATCTGTCGGCGCGGAGATCAGCGTGATCTGCCGCGGTTTACTGCCTTCGCCTGCTTCTGCTTTCATATACCTGAGCGCAATTTCGTTGATCTCCGAAAGGAAGCCGGAAAATTCTTCGTCCGTCAGCAGCAGGGTGCAGCTGGTGAGCAGCAGCATGTCCTTTTTGGGATCAACATGGCCCCCGGCAAAATACCGTGCAAAGGATGCACAGATACCGAGGAGCGACATCTGCACGGCATTTCCGCCTGCGTCCTCCGTGGCCATAGCATCCTTGTTCAGCCGGTAAACGCTTTCCACCGTCCCGCGGATTCGGTTTTCCCCCACGACCATGAGGATGGAGTAATCCGTAAGAATCTTGATGTGGCGGTACAGGCTGGCGCCGGGAACATCCGGCAGCGCCTTTTTGAGCTCCTTCACCGTGCCTGTTTCATGAAGCAAAAAATACTGGAAAATCCTCTGCCGGACCGGATTCATCACGACCTCCGCCAGTTCCATAGCCGCCATCCTTTCAGATTATTCTATAATCCTATTATATTCTCAAAATTGAGAATGTCAAGACCTTTTCTGCATAATCAAAAAACCGCCGCAGTTTCCCCCTTTTATGGGAAGAAATTGCAGCGGCTTTCCGCGTTATCAGGACCTGCCCTCCTGCCTCGCCCCAAAGGCGTAGAACTCCACAAGCCCCGCGCTGAGCAGTCCTCCGCCCACAATGTCGCTGAGCCAGTGGACCCCGGAAATCAGCCGCCCTGCCGTCATAAACACGGCAAAGCCGCCCAGGATCCCCAGAACCCCTCTGCAAACCGCCGGATTCGGAATCCGGGATTTCAGCTGCATCATGGCCGTGGGGATCACGCACAGCACCAGCAAGGTCGTGGAAGAAGGGTAGGAGACCTCCAGGTTCCCGTCGATAAGCACCGGCCGGTAATTGACAACCACCTTCTCAAACAGAAGATACGCCGCCATAACGGCCAGATAGAACCCTCCCAGCGCCAGAATACTGCGGTCCACCTTTGTGAGCCCCCTCCTCCGGATCAGCTGCCATAGCCCCAGCCCGGCAAATCCCAGCGCGATCCCGATGGGGACCAGCCCCAGCCAGTCGGTGACGGCGTACAGCCCCCAATGCACTCCGGTCCATTGGTGAAAAGCGCCGTTCACCGCCCCGAATCCCACCGAGGATTCCTTTGGCCCGATGGCCCGCACGTCCACGAGCCGGACCAGCCCCGTCCACAGCCCGAAGGCCCCAAGGAGGCTAAGCCCCGCCCATAAGCTCCTGCGATTCCGTTTTTCCATATGCTTCACTCCGTATCGGTAAATTGGCTTGCGCCTGAAACCAGCTTACCCCACACCTATGTGAAGCACAAGAATCCCTCCGTCACATGGGGGATACGAAGGGTGTCACTCCCATTTTATGAGCAGCAGCGCCTTGACGGCGAGGAATCCAAAGGCCATGGCCGCCGCGTAGGGCTGCAAGGCGGCGATAAAAATCAGCGTCCCCAGAACGCTGAGCCCCAGGGAAAGCCGGTTCTTCCCCCGGAGCCACCACGCCCCGCAGGAATCCCGCAGCACCGCCAGCGCCGCGCCGACAAGCACCGTCAGAAGGATCACACCGAAGAACAGCCCCCTCCGATACCCCGCCGCCAGCGCCCACAGCGGCGTCCCGCGGACCCCGCCGCCTTCCGCCTGCCGGAAAACCGGCAGAAACAGCAGCAGCGCCATGCCGCAGTCCATGAGCCCCATGACCAGGTCCCGCAGCCGCCCCTCTTTCCGCATCCCGTCCGTTTCCGCAATGGTCAGAATGGCCTCGCCGGACAGCAGATCGTCCAGCGACACCGAAAAGCACCGGGAAATGGCCTTCAACGAGTCGATGCTGGGGTACCCCCGCCCCGATTCCCACTTGGAAACCGCCGTCCGGGAAACGTACAGCATCTCCGCCAGCGCCTCCTGGGTCAGCCCGCGGCTTTTCCGGAGCTCCTGCAGCTTTTCACAGAATTCCATGGTTCCTCCCTCAGTACCGGGCCTTCCGGTTGGCCTTGTTGGTCTTGGCGATCTCCCGGAACTTCTCCCGCTTGGCCTCCAGATACCTGCGGCTGTCCGCCGCGAACTGGTTTTCGGTTTTCAGCTTCCGGTAGGATTCCCACCGGGCCGCGTCCAGGGAGCCGTCCTCCAGAGCCCTTTGGACGGCGCACCCCGGCTCCGAGGTGTGGGTGCAGTTGGAAAACCTGCACTGGCGGCTCAGCTCCTCAATGTCCCGGAAGGCCGTGTCGATGCCGCCGTCGCTGTCCCACATGCCCAGCTCCCGCATACCGGGAGTGTCGATGACAAAGGCCCCGTTTGGCAAAGCAATCAGCTCCCGACGGGTGGTGGTGTGCCGCCCCTTGTCGCCGGCCCCCACTTCCTGGGTGGCGATGCGGTCGCTGCCTGTCAGCCGGTTGATCAGCGTGGATTTCCCTACGCCGGAGGACCCGAGAAAAGCCACGGTCCTGCCCGGTAGAAGATACGCCTCCACCGCCTGGAAGTCCCCCTCCCGGGCGGAGACCGTCAGAACGTCCACCCCCGGCGCCGCGCCCCGGACCAGCTCGCGCTTGTCCGCCGCGTCCCGGCACAGGTCCGCCTTGGTCAGGACCACCACCGGCACAGCGCCGCTGTCGTAGGCCACGGAAAGGTACCGCTCCAGCCGCCGGATATTGAAGTTCCCGTTGAGGGACATGCAGAGGAACACCGTGTCGATGTTGGCGGCCACCACCTGCTCCTGCTTTCCCGTCCCGGCGGCCTTGCGGATAAAGCAGCTTTTCCGGGGAAACAGCCCGACGATTACCGCATTGCTGTCGTCCTCCGGCCACTGGGCCACGACGTAATCGCCGACAGCGGGATAGTCGGACACCGCCGCCGCTTCGTACCGGTACTTCCCGGACACCGCCGCCGCCTTCACCTGTCCGCCGTCGCTGATCTTGTAGCCGCCCTTTTCCTGGGAAACCACCCGCGCCCGCACTTCATTCATTTCCATTTCCTCCTTTTTTCCGGGAACAGACCAACAGCTGGATGGCCTGGTCCGACAGCGGCTTCCCGCTGTAATCCCCGTAAACGCCGGCGATTTCCATTCCCACCGAAGCCAGGATTTCGTGGATTTCCGCCAGAGTGTACAGCCGGATGGGGTTTCCCTCTGCGATCTCCGGCCGGGAAACCGCCGCGCCGTATTCAAAATCCAGCTGACCGTACAGCAGGACCCGCCTCTCCCGGTCCCACTCGAATTCCGAGAGGGTCAGCCCCTGTTCTCCCGCCTCCCAAAGCCTGCACGGGAAATGGCTGTCGGCATAACCGCCGTTGAGAACGTCCAGAAAGTGCCGCCCGCCATGCTTCAGCGCCCGGGAGACGACGGCGAAGATTTTCCGGTTTTCCTCCTCATTTTCCAGGTATCCCACGGCCCCGTCCGCCATGCTCAGCACGGCGTCAAACTCCTGATAGAACCTCAGCTCCCGGATGTCCGCGCAGAGAAAATCCGCCGCCAGCCCCTCTTTTTCCGCCTGTTCCTTGGCAAACCGGATGTAGTCCGGGGTAATATCGACCCCCATTACCGAAAAGCCCCGCCGCGCCAGCTCCAGGGCGTGACGGCCGAACCCGCAAGCCAGGTCCAGGACCCGTTCCCCGCCGGTCAGGCGCAGCTTTTCCACGAGAAAATCCACCTGTCGCCGGGTATCCTCCACCCAGGACTGCTTTTGGATGTCCAGGGTCCATATGGTCCTGTACCAGTCGCTTTTCATCGCCTTCATGGATGCTCCTCCCGATTCTCCGGAAACCGCACCTGCACCCGCAGCCGCCCCTTCCGGTATTCCGCTGAGATGCTTCCGCCCATCCGCTCCGTCAGCTGCTTTGCAATGGATAGCCCCAGCCCTGTCCCGCCTCTGGCCGTGTTCACCGTGAAAAACCGGTCAAAGAGATGGGCCGTCTGCACCGCGTCCAGCTCCTTTGCGCCGTTTTCAAAGAGCACCCCGCCCTCCGGCGATAACCGGACCGCCAGGTCCCCGACGGAGTACTTGGCGGCGTTTCCCAGAATGTTTTCAAAGACCCGTCCCAGCGCCCGCCTGTCCAGGACCCGGACCACCGGCTCCTCCGGCATTTCAATGACAGGGCAGATGCCCCGCCTGGACAGCGCCCCGTAAACCCCGGCCAGGCTCTGCTCCAGAATATCGTTGAGCCGGACAGGGGAGCGGTCCGACTCCTCCCCGGCGGAGGTGATGACCGAGTAGCGGAACAGCTCCTCCGTCAGACTGCGCATGGCGTCGGCGCGCTCCCGGATCACGGCAAGATAACGGGCCGCCTTCTCCGGAAGCGCCTCCCGTTCCATCAGGTCCAGATACCCGCAGATGGCCGTCAGCGGCGTCCGCAGGTCGTGGGAGATGTTGGTCACGGCGGCCTTCAGCTCCATGTCCCCGTGGCACAGCTTCAGGCGCTCCTTGCGGAGCGCCTGAAGCTGGCGGTTGATCTGGGCGGCAAGGGCCCTCATGGCCCTGTCCCCGGTGGAAATGGAAATCAGCGTGTTGGTGTCCGTTTTCAGCTTGTCGTCAAGCTCCCGGGCGGCCTCCTTCAGGGATGCCCGCAGGGAAATCAGATACCCCAGCAGCCCGATAACAGCCAGCCCCAGCCCGCCGATCAAACCCCCGCACCAGACCTCCATAACAGCCTCCTTATTTCAAATCCTTCTGCCGGAAGACCCATACCCCTGCGCCGACGGCCCCCAGAAGGATGGCTCCGTCGCAGACCGCCAGCCTCCCCGGCTTTTCCGCCTTCATGTTGGCCAGCTGAATGGCCTGGCCCCCCGGGACGAAATCCTGCAGAAACTCATAGACCTGCCGCTTTGTCCCGCTGAGATAATGGGGGTTCTGCTCCGGCTCCTCGGTGATGGTGATGCCGTTTTCGCTGTAAGAGTAGCCGGAATAGAACTCCGGCTCGTTCAGCGCTGAGGTAATGCTGACCCCGGCAAACAGAAGGGCAAACACCAGCAGGATACACCCGGCAGTGGAGTACGCCTTGTTCTGGCACAGCATGGCAATGGCCGTAAACAGCGCCGCAAAGGCCAGGACCAGGGCGAAGTTCAGCCCCATATACAGCAGAACCTCCCCGGCCGCCGCATCAAATCCCCCCAGGAGCAGAGCCCCCAGACAAAGGTGGGGGAGAAGATAGGCCCCGCAGAGCAGAATCCCCGCCGCCCCGCAGGTCACAAAGGCGGACAGGTAAATGGCAGGCCGCCGGTGCCCCACAATGACCTTGTTCCGGATGGTCCCGTCGCTGTACTCGCTGCCCACAAACAGCGCCGCCGCCAAAGAAAGCAGGATGGGCGCCAGAAAGGCAAAGACAAAGCAGGTGGAATCCGCCGTCCAGTTCTCGCCGTTGTTCCGTTTGTCCAGATAGTGGGCCAGGGGGAGCCCCGCCCCCGCCAGCGCCATCACCACGCAGGAAATCCGGAAGACCTTGTCCCGGAACAACCGGGAAAAATTCGCCTGAAGCAGCTTATTCATGGCGTTCCCCTCCCATCAGATTCATATAGAAGCTCTCTAAGCTCTCGTCCCGCTCCCTGATGCTGCCCACGGTGCAGCCTTCCCTGGCCAGAGCCGATACCAGCTCCGTCACCGGGATTTCCGCGTAGATATCCGCATGACAGTCGTCGGCAATGCGGTAATCCGCCTGCATCCCGTCCAGCACCCGGGCCAGGACCCCGGCGTCGCTGACTTCGACCCGCATGCACTTGCGGCACCGGGCCTCCAGCTCCTCCGCGCTCATCTCCCTGAGCATCCGGCCGCCGTCGATGAAGCCGTAGTGGGTGGCCAGCCGGGCAAGCTCGTCCAGAATGTGGCTGGAGATCAGCACCGTAATGCCGTGCTCCCGGTTGAGCCGCAGGATCAGCTCCCGCATCTCGATGATGCCCTGGGGGTCCAGGCCGTTGACCGGCTCGTCCAGCACCAGAAAGTCCGGGTTCCCGGCCAGCGCCACGGCGATGCCCAGCCGCTGCCGCATCCCCAGGGAGAAGTTCCTCGCCTTCTTTTTCCCGGTGCCGCCCAGCCCCACCAGCTGTAAAAGCTCCTGAATCCCGTCGTCAGAGGGCAGCCCCAGCACCCGGTACTGCTGTCGGATGTTCTCCCGGGCCGTCATGTCCAGGTAGATGGACGGACCTTCCACCACCGCCCCCATTCTCCGGCGGCTGCGGACGATCCCGGCGTCGGTATTTTTGACGCCGTAGAGGGCGTACTCCCCGCCGGAGGGCTCCTGCAAGCCGCAGATGAGCCGGATCAGCGTGGTCTTTCCCGCCCCGTTGCGCCCCACAAAGCCGTAGATCGCCCCCTTGGGGATTTTCATGTTCAGCCCGTTCAGGGCGGAAAACCCCCGGTAGCGCTTGGTCAGCGCCGTTGCTTCAAGCACATATTCCATAGAAAAGGACCTCCTTTTGCTTGATACCCCCATGGTATCGCAAAAAGGTCAAGACAGCGGTTAAGAAACCCGTTGAGAAATGGTCAAGATTCCGCCGTCAGCCGGAACCCGATGCCCCAGACCGCCTGGATGTAGTCCCTTCCGCAGGCTTCCCGCACCTTCCCCCGGAGATGGCTGATGTGGGTCTTCAGGGAATTCTCGGTGCAGTCCGGCGTGTCCCCGGCGATGCGCTCCAGCAGCACCGACTTTGCCAGCACCTGCTCCGGATTCTGCATCAGCAGCTTCAGAATGGCGTACTCCGTCTGGGTCAGGGCCAGGGGGGCCCCGGCCGCCGTCGCCTCATGGGAGGCGGTGTTCAGCGTCAGCTCCCCGTAGGTATAGAAGGGGGCCAGCGGCGATAAGGCCCGCTCCCGCAGCCGCACCGCCACCCGGGCCAGCAGCTCCTTGGCGTCAAAGGGCTTGGTGAGATAGTCCGCCGCCCCGCCCAGAAGCAGCCCTACCTTGTCCTCCACGGCGATTTTGGCGCTGACCACGATCACCGGGATGTCCCGGATCTGCGGCAGCACTTCCTCCCCGGACAGCCCCGGTAGCATCAGGTCCAACAGGACCAGGTCCGGCCGCTGTTCCTTCAGGAGAAGCAGCGCCTCCGTCCCGGAATAGGCCCGGAGCACCCCGTACCCCGCCTGCTCCAGCACCTCCTGCTCCAGGTTCCCGATGGCTGCGTCGTCGTCGATGATGAGAATCGTCTCCATGCTCTCCGTCCTTACTTCCTGATTTCAATGGGCCTCGCCTTTGCCACGAAGATCATGGCGTCGTAGGCGTCCTTTGGCGTGCGCAGGACCCGGTAGCTTCTGGGCACCACGTTCATGAGAACGCTGTAAGTTTCCCCTAAGGACCCCATCCAGATGCTGCCCTCCACCTGCTCCGTCAGGGCAGAATCTTCCGGTATCCTGGAAAAATCCAGGTAGCTTTTGTCGAAGCCGCATTTCCTGGACGCCTTGGCCAGAGGATCATAGGAGTAAAAGGTGTGGGTGATCCGCTTCCCGGTCAGGGGCTTGGGAAGGTTGCAGACGGACCGGTAAAAATCCGTCCCAATGACGAAATAGCCGTCGCCCAGCTCCTTGGCCAGCCGGCTCCCCATGACCTGGGAACCGGCGTTCGGGCACTGCATCACATGGTTGTTGTGGCCGGAGATGAAAATGCGGTCGTTCCCCCGGCTCTGCTCCTGGTACAGAATCCACTGGACGTTCTCCGCCATCATCCGGTCCCGCTGGGCGTTGAACTCCCCGGAATCGTTGAGGTAGTCCCCCAGCTCGATGTTCTGGAGCAGCACCTCCGCAAACTGGGCGGCCTGGGCGTGGCCCGCCGGCAGCGCCTCCTGGATACCCCGCAGGACCTCCGCCCGCCGCCCGGAGTCAGCGGAGTCGGCATAGGTCCCGGTCTCTTTGTTCCAGATGGCTTCCAGCCCGGCAGTGTCCATTCCCGCCTCCTCCATAGCCTCCAGGAGATACCGGCAGCTGGAAGCGTACTGCTCCATGTCGAAGCCGTAGAACCGCAGGTCCCCGCCCTCCGGAGCAGCGGCGTTGTAGCTGCGCATCCACTCCACCAGATTCTCCATTTCCCCGGTGCGGTAGATGGCAAAGCCGATGGCGGCAAAAGCCTCCCCGGCAGTGCCTTCGCCGCCGTGGATGTAGCGGTTCACCGCCTCGCAGCCGCCGAAGTCCCCTTCCAGCCCAAAGGCCCGGACCCCGTACTGCTCCACCAGAACCTGGAACACCTCCAGCCGCAGCTCCTGGAACTCCCGGTTCCCGTGAGTGGCCTCGCCCAAGGCAACGACCCGGGCCGATTCCGGCACCGTAAGGTCGGACACCGGAACGGCGTACTTTTCAAATTCCCTGACATCCGCACATTCCCCGGTCCCGAAGCCGCCGAAATGCATGTACATCCCCACTGCCGCCGCGCATAGAACCAGCACGCAGAGAAAACCCAGAAGCACCGGGTGTTTTTTACGCTTTTTTTCCATAACCAAATTCCTTTCTCACACGCAGTCGATTGCTTCCTGCAATCGCTGCAAAAAACGCCCCGCATGGGCGCCGTCCATCTGGGTGTGATGGAACTGAAACGACACCTTCAGCGTCGTTCGGAACAGCCCCTTCCGATATTTTCCCCAGATGAGAAACGGATTGTTGAAAATCCCGCTGTTCATGCCCACGGCCCCGTCCAGCTCCGTGTCTACAATGGCCGAGGTGCCGATGACCATGCTGTCCGTCAGATCGTGGTTCTGGCAGCGCTCCGCCGCCTGCCGCGTCAGCCGCAGATAGTCGGCCTGGAACCGCCCCAGGTCCTGGGAAAACGGCACGTCGCAGGAGCTGATCCGGCCGGCCCGGTTCTTCACAATGGTGCTGACCGCGATGGTATCGTACTGCACCAGCTCCCGCCCCACAGGCAGGAGATAAAACTCCGGAATCCCCGCCGCCGCCCTGCCGATGCACCAGCAAAGGAGCATGTTGAACGGGTACCCCCGCCTGCGGCGCTCCCTGATGAGCCGCGTCACGTCCAGGGTCTTGAAAAACGTCACCATGGGATTGGGCGCGCCCATCCAGAGCGCGAAGGCTTCCCCCCGGCTCGTGGTTTCCGGGTCCACGGCGCGGGGATAACCGGCGTCCTTCATGGAAATCCCTCCGCTTCAGAACAGCTGCCCCGGCAGCTTCAATTTTTCCTTGGCCGGGAAGGCGGCTTCAAAGGCCGCAAACCCCTCTGGGTCCTTCTCGCAGACAAAATACCCCTCCGGGTCCCGGTAGGTCCCGGTGATCCCGTCCAGAAACCCCGGGACCAGCTCCTTGATGAGGAAGTACTCCGCCTCCGGGTCCTCCGCATAGCGGACCCCCACGGTCTTGGCGGGAACAAAGCCGGATTTGCCGTAAAACAGGATGTTCCCGGTAATGGCCAGCGCCCCCGCGCCCATTTCCTTCGCCTTTTCCATGGAGTAGTCCAGCAGCCGCTTCCCGTAGCCCTGGCGCTTGTACTCCGGCGCAATGCCGATGGGCCCGAAGGTCATGATAGGCACCCTCCGCCCGTCGCTGCACTGGATTTCCGACCGCACGTACATCACCTGGCCGATGAGCCTGCCGTCCAGCTCCATGACAAAGTCCAGCTCCGGCACAAAGGCCGGGTCCTCCCGGTAGCAGTGGAGGACGTAATGCTCCATGCACCCGGGCCGGTACACGTTCCAGAACGCCTCCCGGGTCAGGTCTTCGGTTTTCCGATAGTCGTCTTTGGTTTCCCGCCGAATGATGATCTTATTTTCTGCCATGAGAAATTCTCCTTATCTCTTGTCGATGATTTTGTCAATGAGCCCGTAGGCCAAAGCCTCCCGGGCCGATAGAAAGTTGTCCCGCTCGGTGTCGGCGGCGATCTGCTCCGCCGTTTTTCCGATGTTCTGGGCCAGGATGCGGTTCAACCGCGCCTTGGTCCGCTGCATCTGCGTGGAGACGATGGCAATGTCTGTGGCCGGACCCTGGATGCCCCTTCCGCCCACCAATGGCTGGTGGATCATGATCTCCGCATGGGGGAGAGCAAACCGCTTGCCCCTGGCCCCGCCTGCCAGCAGAAACGCCCCGAAGCTGGCCGCAAGCCCCACGCAGATGGTGGACACGTCGCACTTGACGTACTGCATGGTGTCGTAAATCGCAAATCCGGCCGTCACCGACCCTCCCGGGCTGTTGATGTAAAGCTGGATGTCCCGCTCCGGGTCCTGGGCCTCCAGAAACAGCATCTGCCCGATAATGGAGCTGGCCGCCGCGTCCGTCACTTCCTCCCCCAGGAAAACGATCCGGTCCGACAGCAGCCGGGAAAAGATGTCGCAACTCCGCTCGCCGTACCCGCGCTCCTCAATGACATAGGGAATGATACACATAAACGATCTCCTTTTTAGTCGGAAAGGGCAGGGGAGTCCCCGCAGAACAGATGGACCCCCAGCGCCGCGTTGAACCCCGTGGCCGCAAAAACGCTGAACCGCTCCACGACGCCGAAATACCCGGCGGGGACCAGGTTCATCCCCACGGCCCCCACCAGCATCATCCCCAGGGCGATCCCGGCGCAGACGCCGTAGGACCGGCAGCCCCTGTCCCGGACCCCGGCGGCGATAATGACCGCCAGGGCCCCAATGGACAGCGCCACCACCGCCCCGGTGACGGCTATGTGCATCACGTCCTGAAAAGCCCCGGCATACCCGCTGTCGCTGAGAGGGAACATCCGGTACCCAATGGCGGACACCCATTCCATTATAGCAAACAGACAGACCCCCACCCGGAGCAGCCGCGTTTTCCGCCCCTGGATGCCGATGCAGACCGCCGTGGCGCAGACTACCTCGCAGGTGTTGTACAGCGCGCTGAGCCGGTTCCACAGCCCCAGAGACGGCGCATTGGCGGCGCTTAAATCGCTGACCGCCTGGGCCATCCAGTTGTATCCCGGATAGGCCAAGGGCGAAAACACCACCGCCGCCGTGTAGGACAGCAGGCTGACAACGCCCAGCAGTTCCAGCTTTTGTACCAATGTCTTTTTCATAAAGCTCCTCCTGAAAAACGCAGTGCTGGACCTCCGGAATCGGGGTCAGCACTGCGTCTTGGCGTCTGGCTGATCGATGATCTCGATTTGAAAATTCTTCGCGTTGATGATGCGCTCCTGCCTGCACTTGGGGCAGAACAGGGGAAAGTCCCGGAGCACCGTCCGCTGTAACAGCCGCAGCCGGGTCTTGGCCCCGCACACCGGGCACAGCACCCATTTTTCATCCATTGGATTCATTGCTTCTCGCCACCTTTTGTCCGTTTCCATGAACCATGCGGAAAAAGAGCCCCACATGCTTCCGCAGCGCCTCCAGACATTCGCCCTCCCGTTCCGGCTGACGGTCGCATACCCCGATCAGCGTCAGCACCGGGGAAACATACAGCATGGCCAGCGCCTCCGGGTCCTCGTCCCGGATTTCCCCAGCCCCGATCAGCGCCCGGAAAATCCCGGCGTGATAGTCCAGAATCCGCTCTACGTACCGCCTGGAAAACAGCGCCGCCAGCTCCGGCGAACGGAACTGCTCCATGGTCATCATCCTCCGGAACCGCCGGATGGTCTCGTTGTGAAGGGAGTACGCAAAGATCTGCCGCACCTTTTCAAACAGCGCGTCCTCGGTGATCTCCGTGAACAGGGGAATGTCCCGGTCCACGCTCTGGACGTGGATGTCGATTTTCCCGGTGTCCGCCTCATACTGGGCCGCCGTGGACTCCACAATGGCGTCGAAAATGGCCTGCTTCCCGGGAAAGTGATTGTACAACGAAGGCGCCTTGATCCCCACCGCCCTGGCAATCTCGCCGACGCTGACGGAGTCGTACCCCCGTTCCGCAAACAGCTCCAGCGCCTTGTCGAGGATTCTCTGCTTGGTATCTTCCTGTTTCATGCCCATCACCACTAACTAACGTTCGTTAGTTTTATTATACACCTTTTTTCCCGAAAGTCAAGAGGAAAATGCCAAATCCTCCTCCGCCGATTCTGAAGCAAAACCACCGGTTCGCCTCCTCCCGAAAAGGTCCTTTTACCGCCCCGTCATTGCCGCCCAAACCGCCAAAATCACCTGCTCGACCCCGTTTTCCGGCAAAATCCAGCCTTGTCCGGCGGCTCCTCCGCCCTCTTTCCCTAAAACTGCGGAATCCTCCCGGAAAATCGCTTTGCCTTTTCCAGCAGCGGCCCCTTGGCCCCCATGGTAAAGGCAATGTCGCTGCTGCGGATGGATAGGAGCCGCATCCCGGGCTCCACCCCCAGAACGCCCCGCATCTCCTCCGTCAGCCAAACCTCTCCGTCCCCGGAGACCGCCGCCCAGCAGTAGGCCCGCCCCTTGTACGGAAAAAACGCCCCCTCCGGAGCCGTATACTCCAGAAGCCCCGGCACATCCGTCAGAATGTGCTCCAGTTTGGAGGGCAGAAGCAGCCCTTTCCGGGTCACGCAGAACCCTCCCGTGCTCCTGCTCCCGGTGAACAGATACACCTGTCCCTCCGAAGCAATGCGGTATTCCTCCACCGCCTGGTCCGGCAGCCGCACCCGCCCGTCGGGCCGGATCGCCGACTCTCCGAAAATGAATTTCCCGCCCTTGTTCATCTGCGGCATAGGCCACTCCTAGAAAAGCACCCTGGCGATCTCCATGACGATGATTTTCAGCACCGCGCCCCCGGACATCACATAGAACCAGATTTCCCGCGCCTTCTGGGACCTGGCAATGGGCGTGGCCACGGCTGCAATGAGGATCATCGCCGCCCCCACGCACCCGATGATGGTGGGTACGCTGACCAGGGGAAACACCCCCGGCGCGCAGCTGCCGTCCACGGCGTTCTGGATGGTCCTGTCCAGACCGTCCCGGGCCGCCGCGAAGCAGCACACCACCAGCCCGAAGACCAGCACCGCCAGGCTCCTGCGCCCCCAATGGACAATGTTCCCCCGGTTGGCGGCGGAATACCCGATAAACCCCAGCAAAACAAGAATCATCAGCGTGGTGGCCGTTGTCACCGCGTTTCCGAAATACAGCTTCATCCTCATAACCCCCTCAATATGTGACAATCACCATTCTGCACCCGTCGCAGCAGCAGGCATCCACCCTGGCCCGATGGCCTGCCTCCGGCTCCGTGATTTTCACGAACCCCGGAGCATTTCTGGCGTTTTCAAAGACGCCGGGAACCTCCCTGGCAAAGCTGAAGGCCCCGTCCCGGGTGCTGAAGAAATACCCCGGTTCCATTTCCTTACCGCATTTGGGACACCGCATCCCCATCTCTCCCTTCTATCGCCCCGCGCCGTACCAGTCCAGCACGGCCCTTAAATTTCCGGCCCGGACCCGCTGCCCGCCGTGGAGCATGGCGTCCAGCATCTCGTCCTCCTCCGGGGTCCGGTCCTGCTTTCCGGCCAGTTCCTTGCCCGCGGTTTTGACCATGATCTCCATCATCAGCCGGTAAATCCCCCGGAGCTTTTTCACGTCAAAATCTCCTTGGAGCGTGAACACCGGCACCTCCGCCGGAACCCCCGTCTTTTCCCGGACCGCGTCCTCCTGGCTCCCGGTCCGGCCCATGCCCACGCCGCAGACGGCCCGGACCCGGTACCGCCTGGCCGCGCAGCCATAGCCTTTGACGGCCCCCGCCATGATCCAGCCCAGATAGGTCACCTCTGCCCCGGCGGGGACCCGCTTCTTCGCCTCCTCCAGGGAGTAGACCGGCAGCCCCGCCTCCTTGGCCAGCAGCTGAGCGTAGCGCCGGGTGCTCCCGGCGTTGGTGGTGTACACAATGGCATCCATAAAACCCTTCCTTTCAAGATTTATCGATCCGCACTGCGTCTCAGCGTCTGGCGTTTCTCGTTTTTGTGGCAAAATTCTTCCCTGGGATACCGCTCCCCCCGTGCCCTCGGCGCGGAATCGGAAAGCCCCTTCCCGGGATACCGCTTCCCCGTGTCCCCGGCGCGGAACCGGAAGCCCTTTCCCCGGACCCCGTAACCATGCCCGTATCCAGTCCGCAGACATGCCACGGAGCATCCTCCGTTACGCCGTCCCGCCCCTTTTGTACCCGGACTCGATTTTAGCAATAAACCGCTGAATGTGGGTGTCCAACAGCGGCGCAACGCGTTCCTTCTCCTTTGCGCCGTCGTAGACGCTGTACAGCAGGAACATGGGCCCGTAGAACTCCAACGCCAGCTCCATGGCCTCCTGGTCGGAGTCCGCCAGCCGCCGGAAGATGGCCGCCATGTACTCCAAGGGCCCCGTGGCCAGATAATCCTGATACAGCTGGGCCAGCCTGGGCTCCCGGTACTGCTCCAGGGTCAGCATCTTCCGGAAATTGGCGGGAAACGCCTCCTTGGTCCAGTGGTCGAACTGGGCCGCGCTGTATGCGTGGATTTTCTCAATGGGCGTCTGGAGATAGGCTTCTGCAAAGCCGTCCGTCTCCGTCTCCGGCATGTCGTATTCCTCGGCCCGTTCCAGGTCCATCTGATTCATCCGTTCAATGATCCGCTCCAAAATCTCCTGCTTGCTGGCATAGTGTTTGTATAAAGCCGCCTTGGTGATCCCCAGCCGGCTGGCAATGTCGCTCATGGACGTCCCCAGATACCCGCTTTGTGCAAACAGCTCCAGCGCGGCCTCTAAAATGCGCTCCTTCGTATCTCCAGCCATACCATCCCTCCTCAATTATAACCACCGCCGAAACGGTGCTTGTGTACGCCTCTTTAAAAAAGGCATCGAATTGTTTTGCTCCCAGCCTGTAAACGGGCAATCTGCGCTCCGAACGCCAGCTTCCCAGTCTCCGGAAAACCACCGTCCGCACTCCGCCCGTAAACGGCCATCAGCCATTCCAATCAGCCGCCCGCAAAGCCGCCGCTCCACGATTCCCATCGTACTTCCTTCAATGCGCAAAGCAACCGCTTTTCCGGACACCACCACCGCTAGGACCAATGGTTTCCAAATCCAATCACCCCCACCGGCTCGCCAAGTCCCCAAGGCCCTTTACTATCCCACATCAAAAGAAGCCCGGAACCAATTCCCTTGTGCCCCACCGTCCGTAAACAGCCAACAGCCGTTCTAATCAGCCGCCCGCAAAGCCGCCGGACCACAATTCCCACTGTACTTCCTTCAATGCCCAAAGCAACCGCCTTTCCGGACACCTCCACCGATAGAACCAACAGTTTCCCAACGCAATCAACCCTCACCGGTTCGCCAAAGTCCTCAAAAACTCCGTTACCATCCCACATCCAAAGAAGCCCGGAACCAATTCCCGCGCCCCGCCGCCCGCAAACGAACAACAGCCATTCCAATCAGCCGCCCGCAAAGCCACCGGTTCACGATTCCCATCCCACTTCCCTCAATGCTCGAAGTGAAAACGATTGTGGATACCTCCACCAGCATCGCCGACAGTTTCCCGACTCAAAAGCAGTAACCGTTCGGTCACTTATTAGTATAGTGACCGAACGGTTACTTGTCAAGAGTTTTTTCCAAAAAAATAAAAAAATTCCGGAAACCTCCCCGAGATTCCCGGCCGGAAACAACCTCCCCCATTCCTCACGCACCCCAAACAACGCCCCCTCCGATAGCAAGTCCCGGAGCCCGCCGCACCATCCCCCGGCATGACCCTCAGCGCACCTTCCCCGCACCCGTTCAGCACCCGCATCTCTGAAGAAATAGAGCTCCCAAAATGCCGCCCGGCACTCTTTCCCGGAAAAAGCAAAGGGACCGTTCCGTCACGAAACAGCCCTTCGCTCCCGCCGAACATTCCCCGCGCAGACCGGGCACCCGCATTTCTGCTTCCCGGTCCGGGAGAACACTGCCGCCTTCCAGACGTGACCCTCCGGGCACCGCCACCATACCTTTTGGTGACTTCCCGGCATCACCATTTCCGGGGTAAGGGCCCCGTTGAGGGAGGGCTCCCACTGGGCCGCGATCTCCGGACACAGGGTGGCCAGGTCGTTGAACCCCGCCAGGACCCGTTTCCCGGCGCAGTAGGGGCACCCGGCCCCGGAGGCCCTGGCCGCCGCCACCGCCTGCCACTCATGGCCCAGGGCACACCTCCACCAGACTTTCTTGTTGCTGTACGCGGCCACCCGGGAGGGGAGCAGGTCCCCGTTGCGCTCCCGGTTCCATTGGGCGGCCAGCTCCGGGAAAAGGGTCTCCAGGTCGTTTTCCCCGGGGACGGCGATTTTCCGGCTGCAAGCCGGGCACCCGCTGCCCCGGACCCGGCTGAGGATGCCCGCCCGCCAGGAGTGGCCCTTCCCGCATTTCCACCAGACCGCTTTCTTGCTGTTGGCCAGGACGTCCCCGGGGGTCAGGGGGCCGTTTTTCTCAAAATCCCACTGGGCGGCCAGGTCGGGGCGGACCGTGCCAAGGTCGTTGCTGCCGGTCCAAAGGAGCCGATTGGCGCAAAAAGGGCATTTGCTCTCCCGGGAGGTGCGGCGCTGGACCTCCGCCTGCCAGGAGTGGCCGGAGCTGCACCGCCACCAGACCCTCCGGTGGCTGCCCTTGTGGATGGTTTCCGGCGTCAGGGGCGCGTTTTTTGCCGCGTCCCACTCTGCCAGCAGCTCCGGCCGGTTCTGCCGCTGACAGAAGGCCCGGAGAGAGTTTTCTGTTTCCATGGCAGCACCTCCCGTTGCAAAAATGATCATAAAACCGGCACCCGCCCCACCGGATTTGCTGACAGTAATCCGAATGGGATTCTCCCCGGCCCAATCAGGATTAGCGGCGGCCTTTTCCGCCCACTTTTCGTAGAACCCCACCGCGCGGTTCAGGAACTTCCCGGCCTTTTTCCGAATCATCGCCGCGCCGGACAGGGGAGTGCTCAAAGACATCTCAGCCCCCTGTCCAGTAGTCCCTTGCGGGACCCCCTCACAGAACTGGCTCCAACCGGACATCCAGCCCCGCCCCACCGGACTTGCAGACGGTAATCCGAATGGGATTCTCCTCCGCCCAACCAGGGTCAGCGGTGGCCCGTTCCGCCCACTTTTCATAGAACCCCACCACCGCGCGGTTGAGGACCTCCTCGGCCTTCCTCCGGACCTCCGCCGCGGCGGACAGGGAATCGTAGACCCCCAGAAAATACTGCTTCTTCTGAAAGACGATCTTGGCCAGATACCGCCCCTTGACCCGGTACACCCCCTTGACGCCGGTGGTGTTGTTGGAGGGGAGCCTGGCGCTTTTCAGGGCGTCGATGCTGGTGCCGTCCACGTGGGTCAGGAAGCCGCCCAGGGCCTTGTCGTGCTCCCGCTTCTGACAGCCGCAGCTCTGCTGGTTGGAGTAGCGGAGCTTATTGTAGGAGATCTCCGCCTCCCTGCCGCAGTCGCACCGGCAGCGCCAGACCACGGACCCCTTTTCGTCCCGTCTGCCGGTGGGCTCCAGGGCCGTCAGCCGCCCGAACCGTTGGCCGGTGATGTCGGCGGAGGCGTAGTGCTTCTCGCTTTTGCAGCCGCAGTGGGTCTTCCGCCCGGAGACCAGCTGGGAGGCCGTGGCCTCGCAGGTGCGGCCGCAGCTGCACAGGCAGGTCCAGTAGCCGCCCATCTTTGTCCGCTTTCGGCTTCTGCCCACCACCCGGAGGTCGCCGAAAACCTGCCCGGTCAGGTCGTAGGCGTTGGCCTGGCAGGCCCGTTCCCTCCGCAGACAGCCGCAGCTCAGGGAACCGCCGCTTTTTAAGGAGCGCTCCAGAACGTACCGCTCCGTGCCGCAGTCGCAGCGGCAGAGACAGGTCTTTTCCCCACGGGGAGTGTCCGAAACCTCCCCCAGCACCGTCCAGCGGCCGAATTTCCGGCCTTTTTCCAGTTCTGCCATGATCATCCATCCTCTCCGTCCGCCGGAACGCGGCTGCAGAACACCGCGATCCGGGTCCCGCCGTCCAGGGTGCAGGTGTACAGGACCAGGGCGCAGCCGCTGTTCTGCACCGCGTCCACCGCCGTGGGGGCCAGGGTCTCCGTTTTTTCCACGGAATAAGCGTTGACGGCCCCGTCCATGTCCGTCAGGAGCACCGGGTCCCCCTTGGAAAGCCGGTCCAGCCGCCCGAAGTGGTTCCGGTAATTGTGAGCGGCGATGACCAGATCGTCGGTGCGGGAGGAGCCGAACTGGCGGCAGGGGGCGATTTTCAGCCGGTTGTAGTCCCAGTCGGCGAAAACCGGCAGCTTCAGCTCCAGGGTGGGGAACTGGATGCAGCCCACGTAGTCGTATCCGTCCAGATAGACCACCGGCATCTCCGAATCCGAGGCGTCTGCCGGTTCTTCCCCCTGGGAGGGGGACCGGTCCACCCGGGCGTCGATGGCCGCCTCCACCCGGACCAGGAGACGTCCGGCCTCCTCCCCGGCCCGGGCGTCCTCCTGCCGGTTATGGAAGAACAGGAGCAGCGCGGAAAGGATCAGCGCTGCTCCTGCTGCCATCAAGGCGATTGCCGCTTTTTTAGACATGGTCCGCCTGCTTCTTCTTCCGGAGCAGCACGGCCCCCGCCAGGACCAGCGCCAGTCCGCCGCCGCCCAGGAGCCAGATGGGCCAGTTGAGCTGGCCGGTCTGGATCAGGGTCCGGGTGTTGGTGATGGTGACGGTATCGCCCTCCGCCTTGTAGGAGGGGGTGTAGTCCTTGGGAATGTTGGTCTCCGTGACCTGCCAGTTTCCCTGGGGGTCCAGGTCCGTCCAGGTGTAGGACCAGTCGTTCCAGGCCCCCAGACGGACGGTCTCATAGGCGGAGCTGCCGTTATACAGCGTCACCGTCACCGCGTCGGGGCGGCCCTTGCCGTTGTCGCCGCTCCACGCCTTGCGGACGGTGAGGCTCCGGGGCTGGGAGGGCTCCGGGGGTTCCGGCTGGTCGGGAGGGGTATCGGTCCTGGTATTGGTAATGGTGGTCCGGGTGCCCACGGTGGCGTAGCTTACGGTGTAGCCCTCGGGGACCTGGGCCTCCTCCACGGTCCAGGTATAGCCTTCGGCCAGATTGCCGAAGGTGCAGGCCCAGCCGTTTTCGGCGCTGAGCTCCCGGGTGCGGCGGACCTTGCCGTCCCGCAGGAGGTTGACGGTGACGTTCTCGCCCCGGTGGTTCTCGTTGCCGTCGGACCACACCTTCCGGACGGAAAGCTGGCTTTCGTTAAAGCTTTCCACGTGGAAGACCCAGTCCACCTCGCCCACGCGGTTTGCGTACTCGTTGCCCAGGTCGGCGGGGACGGAGAGCTCTACGGTCAGCACGGCGGTCTCCCCGGCGGAGAAAGCGCCTAAGAACTTGTCGGTTTTCAGCCCGTCCAGCTCGTTGGGGGAAGCCTCGTAGATCAGCTCCGCGCCGTTCCAGACCTTCATGGAGAGCCTGGAGAGAAAGTCGGCCATGGAGGCCGCCGTCTCGGTCTCCGCCACCTTCCCGCTGAGGGGGTTGGCGGTTTCGTCGTGGGTCTCGGCCCGGATGTAGAGGTTTACGTAGTCGCTGTCCGCGGCGGCGTTGGTGAAGGTGACGGTTTCCGTCACGGTGTCGCCGGGCATGACGTTTTTGAAGTTGTCAAAGAGGTCGGTCTCGGTGTATTCGCTGCCGGGCCGGAACTCAAATCCCCCGGAGAACCCCCGGAAGGTAATGGCCGGAGACGCTGCAAAGGCCGTGGAGGCCAGGCTCACCGGGATGAGCAGCATCAGCGCCAGGGATGTGATCGCTTTCCAGAACTTTTTCATCTCTCCATCCCCCTTAGTTTCCTGCCGTGTATTTCGTGACGCTGCCCGGCGTGATGGACACGCCCCAGGCTTGGCCCATGGCCTCGGGCGGGACGCTCTGGATGGCTTCGGCCATGACGTCGATGGCCTGCCTCCCGCCGTCGGCATCCTTGTATTCGCCGGTCAGCGTGATGCTGTCCGCCAGATTGGCGGCAGGCGCAGCTCCCGGCGCAACGGGCAGCGTGTAGTAGTAAAATCCCTCGTAGCTCACCCAGTTTGCCCCAAGTGAAAACTTCGGAAGCTCCGCCACGCCGCCGATGTGGTCTCCCGCTTCATTGGTCCGGTAGGAGACCAGCTTGACCCGGATGTAGGCGTCCGTGTCGCCGGTGTTCTTTACGTTTACATGGGTTTTAGTGGTTCCGTCAAAACCTTCCTCGACCTTGCAGGAGACCTTGGAGGGAAGAAACGTATTCGTAACCGCGTCAGTTCTGGTGCTGAGCCACGCAACGGTGCCGCCCACGGCCGGAGCCAGAAGCAGCAGCACAGAAGCGATCACCGCCGCTCTGCGGCCGCGATGCTGCCGGCGTTTGTAGTATTTGGCTTTGTACATGTCCGTCCCCTCCTCTCAGTCTTTCTTGCCGAAGATATTTCGGATGACAACGCTGAAGCCGTTGAGCCAGAAGTCCAGGGTCTTCTTGTTGGTGCAGGTGATTTTGCCGGAATCCTCGCCCCTTTTAAGTTGTACGGGGTCCGTATAAGTCGGCGCCGGATACCGCCAGCTCCACGCGGTGTTCTCCTTGATGGTGTAATTGCCCACGGGCAGTTCCACAATGGTCGCGCTTCTGTTGCCCACAATGGTCACTTCGGAGTATTTCTCGCCGTCCTTGTAGATGTCAAAGACATAGGGCTCATCAGCCGCGCCGCCTTCTTTGGTGATGGTCAGCGTGCAGGTCTTGATGTGGACCTGGAACGCCGGGTCGCCATTTGCTCCCTCCCACGTCTCGCCGGAGCAATCCTTGTGGGCAAAAGTCGTGTGCTCGGTCACATTGTCGTCGCCGATTTTGACCGCGACCTTCACCGGAACGTCCTGTTTGGTGTACTTGCCGTCCGCAATTTTGTCGGGATCCGGCGTGTAGGCGAGGGTCAGTGTCGGCTCGTCGCCCAGCATGGTGACGCCGGTGTCCTCGGAGGTTTTCCCGCCGTTTTTCCATACTGTGTCCGTCAGGTTGCCGCTGTAATCGTTGTTCGCGGGGATGCTTTCGCCGTAGTAGGCGGTGGAGTCTTGGAAGGTCAGCTCGGGTTTGAAGACGTGGATGGTTCCCGTCATGCTTTTGTCATGTCCGGGATTTTCCTTTTTGTCCGTTTTTGGCTTGATGGAGACGGAAACCTGATACTTGGTATCCTCTTTCAGCTTATCGAACTCCGTGACCGGGTTGCCGTTTTCATCGGTCACTTTCACATCGATGGTGACGTACTCCGTCTGCCAATCTTCCAGCCCCCAGTTTTCGTCCGGCTTGGTCAAATCCAGCTTGACGCCGTCAAATTCGATGGTCGTCCCATTTTTCAAATCTTCCGAATTGACGGTTTCGTTGAAATACGCGCCCAGATACACATTGGCGTCGGGCAGCGTGATGGAGGGCGTTTTCACGGTCACATCCACCGTCGGCTGCTCAAAGGAGCCCACCGATTCATTTTTCTCATTATAGATGCCGTCCGTTTCGCCAACGTTGGTGATTACCTCGTTTCCGCCCAGGAACCCGTCCCGCTCTTTGACGGTAAACTCCACGATCAGCTTTTTGCCTTCGTATTTTCCGTTATGAGAGCCGCACCAGTTCTTGGAGAAGTCAAAGCCGGTGACTTTCAGCGTGTTGCCATCAATGGTATAAGTCACGCCTGTGGCAGGGGTTTTCGAGCTTTCATCAAAGCTGTCTTTCCCGTTGCAGTTCATCGTATAGAACTTCACCGAAGCGTTTTCCGGCATCGTGAACTGCGGGGTCACGGTATCCAGAAGGTAGCTGTTGGAATCCAGCTTGATGGTACTGCCGCCGATTTCCTGGCTGATCTGGTGGAAGATGTCGTTCAGGTCAACGGAGCTTCCGGCGGAAAGGAAGTAGCTTTTCCCGCCGGTGGGGTAGGTGGCGGCTCCGGTATCGTCCATGCTGGTGGCTTCTTTGTAGTTGGAGGACACCAGGTGCATGTATTTATTGGTTCGGTCGGAAAGGTTATTGACGTCTACCGGAGTACCGTCGGCCCCAGCGAAAACACCGATGGTGTAAACGGTTGCGCCGGCGGCTTTGATGGCTTGGCTGGCGCTGATTGCGGTGTTGGCGACATTAGGGTCAAATCCGCTTTGGTGGTTGGGCTCACCGTCCGTGAACATAATGACAACCTTTTTGCGGCCGTCATTTGCCGCGTCAGCTATAATGGTCTGCGCATGCTGCATGCCGTAGTCTGCGGCGGTTGCACCGGCAGGCGATAAGGCGTTGATTGCGTCTTTTAAAGCTACGTTGCTGCTGGCCGGGGTGAGATTTTTTACAATCTGAGAGTAGTTGTATGTGAATCCACGGTCACGGTAAGTGTCATTGCCAATACGTTCACTTTTATCGCCCGAAAACTTGACAATCGCAATCTGGCTTTCAGGAGACTTCTCGCTTACGCTGTCAATAAAGCTGTTGACGGCGGTTTTCAGAGTATCTATCTTGCTCTCGTTGCTGGGATATAGCTGATAGAACTGCACGTGGTCGGGGTTTGTATCATCTTCGCTGGTCTTTGGGTCATAGCTACTAAAGCCATTACCCCATGAATACGTCGGCCATCCTCGCCAGTGGATACGATTGTATTGCCCGTTTTCTTTAACGTAGTAGTAAAGGTCTTTATCCAGCTCATAAACCTCTCGATATTCCGTCATCCGATCATCCATCGACCCCGAAACATCCAGCACCAGCACAATATCCACCGGCTGGATAACGGTAGAAGTCGAGCTTTCCCCCGTGGCATACGCCTCCAGGGTGATTTTGTAGCCGCCGTCAACGGCCACGGCTTCCTTGTTCAGCACGACACCCGTGTCGGCGCCGTCCTTGGCCGGGGCCTTCAGCATCCCCGCCCGAAGGGGCGCGGGCAAGGGCAGCAGCGGCCCCACGTCGGTGTAGCTGACCGCCGACGGCCCCACCGGCTCACTCTCCGGCAGGAGGGCGGCCAGATGCTCCTGGACATTGCGGAGCGGGAGAAACTGCCGGTAATTGTCCTGGTGGGCAGGCCCTACCATGTGGACCCGGAGATCTG
>OIXH01001644.1_pt1 | contig 24285 bp, 24 predicted proteins | sample 1587741 | NCBI WGS metagenome assembly OIXH01 (sample SAMEA3888916, study PRJEB22519) | human gut metagenome | biome: human gut; feature: human-associated habitat; material: faeces | place: Denmark | collected 2011 | reverse complement strand
AGAGAATCGGTGGGCTCTTACCCCGCCTTTCCACCCTTACTGGCATAAGCCAGCGGTATATCTCTGTTGCACTATCTTTGGAGTCACCTCCGTAACCTCTCTGCAGACCTTGCCAAGTACAGGGTCTCCCTCCACTCTAATAGTTCTAAGTGCCATAATTGCCTCCTTCTATATCTATCAAAATCCACTCATCGGATTGAAATCAAATGAGATATTAGCATGTTTCATTGCCGTATCAGCTTTCACAGCCTGCTCTATGCCATCCTTTATGGAAATGAGCGCCGCATAGTCAGATGTCTTCATGTAAATCACCTTGCGGTATATGTCATTTACCTTGGCGATGGTCGCATCCGCAGGACCGATGAGCTGAATCAGATGCCTGTCATCCGGGCTCTGATTTTCATCTGTATGCGATATCATTTGCGACGCTATATCGTACACTTGCTGTGCCATGCTGCCGCACTCACTCTCATCAGGTGATGTGACATGTACTAAAAGCATATTCCATACAGGTGGATAGTTCATAAGCCTCCTGTACTCTATCTCCTTATCGTAAAAAGCCTCATAATCCTGCTCTTTGGCAGTCCGGATGGCATAGTGGTCAGGGTCGTAGGTCTGGATAACCACATTGCCGGGCAGCTTTCCTCTGCCGGCGCGCCCTGCCGCCTGGGTCAGCAGAGCAAAGGTGCGCTCCGCCGCATGAAAATCATTCACATGCAGTGACATATCCGCCGCCAGCACACCAACCAGCGTGACATTTGAAAAATCATGCCCCTTTACAATCATCTGCGTACCGATAAGTATATCGGCCTCATGATTGGAAAATGCCTGCAGAATCTTCTCATACGCATCCTTCGCCCTCGTGGTGTCATAATCCATGCGCAGTATACGTGCCTGTGGAAAACGCTTTGCCACCATCGCTTCTATCTTCTGTGTGCCGGCCTTAAAGCCGCTAATGTACTTCGAACCACAGCTCGGACACACCTTAGGCACCGGCTGTCTGTAGCCGCAGTAGTGACAGACCATAACTCCGCCGCTATGTTCACTGAGTGATACATCGCAATGAGGACATTTTACCACAAAACCGCACGCTCTGCACGACATAAATGCCGATTTGCCCCTTCTATTTAAAAAAAGCATGGTCTGCTGGCCATTTAGAAGCCGCTCCTCCATAAGCTCCTGAAGCCTGGTGGAAAGAATCGAGCGGTTTCCCTCACGAAGCTCCTGCCTCAAATCGACAACCTCACACTTTGGAAGAGGTCTGTCGTCCACACGCTTATCCAGCTCCAAAAGCCTGTAAACGCCTGTCTTTGCCTTGTAATAGCTATCCACCGACGGTGTTGCAGAGCCAAGTACCACAATGGCATCGGACATGCGCGCGTACTCTATCGCCACCTCCCTGGCATGATAGCGTGGCACCGACTCGCTCTTGTATGAATTCTCGTGCTCTTCATCTATTATGATAAGTCCTAAATTTGAAAAAGGTGTGAACAACGCCGACCGCGGGCCAATCATGATGTCAATATCACCATTCTTAGCTCTCTCAAACTGGTCATAACGCTCACCATTTGAAAGTCTTGAATTGATTATCGAAACCCTGTTCCCAAATCTTGCAAAAAAACGCATCACGGTCTGGTAAGTGAGGGCAATCTCGGGAATCAGCACAATCGCCTGACGCCCGGACTGTATACAGTGTGCGATAAGCTCCATGTACACCTCTGTCTTGCCGCTTCCGGTGACACCCTTAATCAGATAAGTATTTCTAAGACCGGCGGCAATGTCGCCTTCTATCGCATCAACCACACTCTGCTGCGCGGCATTCAGTACCTTATCATAGGTGTCCACACTCATATGCTCCACAGGATTTCTGTAACCGCTCTGTGTGATGACCTCGATAAAGCCGCTCTGCTCAAGCGCTCTTATAGTGGCAGCCGACACCGACAGCTTGCCTGTCACAAAGGAATACTCAAGGCGCGCCCCATCATCAGCATCAATCAGCGCACGAAAAAGCCTGGCCTTTGCCTTTTGTTTTTTTGCCTCGCAAAGCGCAAGCTGCGCCCTTGCCTTTACCTTGTCTATTTTCAGTGCAATACTGCGGCTCACCTGCTCCTTAGCCTGCTTCTTTACAGGTATAACAGTCTTAAGCGCCTGATTCATGGTAGAGCCGTAATTGCGCCGTATCCATGCCGCAAGTGCGATGAGCTTTGCCTCCACAGCCACAGAGTCTGCCTTTATCCCGATAAGAGGCTTTGTCCTTGCCGGGTCGTACTCAGGCTTATCCGTGACCTCAATCACATAGCCTGTGATAGTGCGGCTGCCAAATGGAATATCCACGCACACACCCGGACGGATGTCGCATAAAAGCTCATCCGGGATGCTGTACTGAAATGTCTTATCCAGTTTTTCGTGGGATATATCCACAATCACGTTGGCATACATAACTGATACTATTTAACTCCTTCGTATTTCTCCTCGCAGTACTTGCAGCGGTAGATTTCGTTTTTCTCATCGGAAAGCACGAAAATCTGGTCAAGCTCCTGCTCAATTGAAGTGATGCATCTTGGGTTTTTGCACTTGATGACATTTTTCACCTGATGAGGCAGCTTAAGCTCCATCTTGTCCACAATCTTATCACCCTTTATCACATTTACAGTGATATTGTGGTCAATAAATCCAAGGATATCGAGGTCTAATGACTCTATCGGACACTCTACCTTGATGATATCCTTCTTGCCCATCTTGCTGCTCTTTGCATTCTTTATGATTGCAACTGTGCAGTCGAGCTTGTCAAGCTTTAAATCCCTGTAAATCTGAAGACTCATACCTGCCTTGATATGATCGAGCACAAAGCCCTCATGTATTCCACTAATATTCAGCATATTATCCTCCTTTAGTCCTCAGCCAGTCCAAGCAATGTCAGAATAAGCGCCATACGCACGTAAACCGCATACTGTGCCTGCCTGAAATAGCATGCTCTCGGGTCATCATCCACATCAACAGAAATCTCATTCACACGTGGGAGCGGATGAAGTACAATCATATCATCCTTTGCAAGCTCCATCTTCTCCTTTGTCAGAATGTAGAAATCCTTCAGACGCACATAGTCCTCCTCATTGAAGAAACGCTCCTTCTGGACACGTGTCATGTAGAGCACATCAAGCTCTCCCATGGCATCCTCGAGCTTTTCTACCTCCTTGAACTCGATATTGTTGGCACGAAGCACATCATCGCGCACATAGTCAGGCACCTTAAGCTCCTCTGGCGAGATAAGCACAATCTTCACATTGTCATATCTGATAAGTGCATTGATCAGTGAATGCACTGTACGTCCAAACTTTAAATCTCCGCAAAAGCCGATTGTGATATTATTCAATCTGCCCTTGATGGAACGGATTGTAAGGAGATCAGCAAGTGTCTGGGTAGGATGCTGATGACCTCCATCGCCTGCATTAATTACAGGGATACGCGATTTCTCTGAAGCCACAAGCGGTGCACCCTCCTTAGGATGACGCATGGCACAGATATCCGCATAGCAGGAAATAACCCTGATAGTATCTGAAACGCTCTCGCCCTTTGACGCAGATGACGAATCAGCACTGTGGAAACCTAACACCGAGCCTCCCAAATTAAGCATGGCAGCCTCAAAGCTAAGCCTGGTTCTCGTGCTTGGCTCATAAAAACAGGTTGCAAGCTTCTTTCCATCGCACTTGTGTGCATATTTCTCAGGATGAGCCTCTATATCATTTGCAAGATCCAGAAGCTTGTCCAACTCTTCTACAGAAAAATCCAACGGACTCATTAAATGTCGCATAGTGTTCCTCCTTAAGTGATTTTTACTATCATATAATAGTTGTCCGAAATTTTCAAGATTCAGAATCCGAAATACTTAAGATTTTTTCAAAGATCAATCCTGCCGCTAACCAAAACGGTGCGTAGTCTAAGCGGATGACACTATCGACATTTGCTTTGGCATTGCTGTAGTCCCAGGGACACATATGATGTTTTTTTAAAAGGGAACCACTGATATATTCGCAGGTGAAAATACCAAGGGTATAGATGCTGCCGCGGTAGAGGACAGGCTTGTCCTCCATCTGATGATGCATCGGATGGATCAGTGCAGCGAGTCCGTAAATCGGAAACATCCAGATAGAGGTCTGCCCTTTGAGGCGGAAATCCTTATTAAAAAAGGCGTGAAACGAGGTGAAGATGATCTCCATACACCATCCCGTCAGCCCACAGATCAAAAAATTTTTCTTCATAAAAACAGTATGTTCCATTGTGGAAAGTTTATGCGTGAAATTGACTTGAGATGCAAAGTCCGTTATTATTAGAAAAGATAAAAAAGGAAAAGAGGAATGCTTATGCCAGCTCTGAAAAAATTATTAGAAAGATTAGATTATCAATGTGTGCAGGGAAACCCTGACATTGAGATTTCACATTTGATTTATGATTCGAGAAAAGCAGGGAAAGACGATCTGTTTGTCTGCATCAAAGGTACGGCAGTGGACGGACACAAGTTTGTTGGGGAAGTGGCACAAAAAGGAGCCGCTGCGATCGTGGTGCAGGAGAACGTAGAAGCACCAGAAGGGGTAACGGTCATCAAAGTCGAAGATACCCGCTATGCCTTAGCACTTTTATCAGCAGCATATTTTGACCATCCGGCGGAGAAAATGCGTGTCATCGGAGTGACCGGAACCAAAGGAAAGACGACCACGACCTATATGGTAAAATCCATTTTAGAGAGTGCAGGATATAAAGTCGGTCTGATCGGTACGATCGAGGCAATCATCGGGGATGAAGTCATTCCGGCAAGCAACACGACACCGGAGTCCTATATTATACAGGAGTATTTTCATAAAATGGTGGAAACAGGCTGTGACTGCTGTGTCATGGAGGTATCCTCTCAGGGACTGATGATGCATCGTACGGCAGGATTTGTATTTGAAATCGGAATATTCACGAATATTGAACCGGATCATATCGGACCAAACGAGCATGCATCCTTTGAAGAGTATCTTGCCTGCAAGTCCATGCTGTTCCGCCAGTGTCGTTTGGGAATCGTCAATAAAGATGATGCCCATGTGGAGGAGATCTTAAAAGGACACACCTGCGAAGTGGAAACATTTGGATTTTCCAAAGATGCGGATATCCATGCGGTCAATACAAAATTAGTAAAACGTCCGGGATATTTAGGGGTTGCCTATACCGTAGAGGGACTTTTAAATTTTGATGTAGAGATAGATGTTCCGGGAAAATTCAGTGTATACAATTCCCTGACAGCCATTGCGATCTGCCATCACTTCAATGTTTCCGTGGAGGATATGAAAAAGGCGCTTAAAGAGGCAAAGACGCGTGGCAGGATTGAGATGGTAAAAGTTTCCGATGAATTTACATTGATGATCGACTATGCACATAATGCGATGAGCCTTGAGAGCAGATAACCCACGATTTGAGGAACCACAGTTAAGTACCTTAAAAGAATACGGACCGGAGCGTTTAGTCTGTGTCTTTGGATGCGGCGGCAACCGTTCAAAACTGCGTCGCTACGAGATGGGTGAGGTATCGGGAAGACTTGCAGACTTTACGATTATCACATCAGATAACCCACGATTTGAGGAACCACAGGCGATCATCGATGATATTAAAACAGGAATTGAGAAAACAGATGGAAAATACATTGAGATCATCGATAGAAAAGAAGCCATCCGCTATGCCATTGAGCATGGAAAACCGGGAGATGTCATAGTCCTTGCAGGAAAAGGACATGAGGACTATCAGGAGATCAAAGGCGTGAAACATCCGATGGACGAAAGAGTTCTGATCGCAGAAGTCTTAAAAGAATTACATGGAGAATAAAAGATGGCATTATATGCAGATATTATCATTGATATCTCATTAGAAAAATTAGATAGAACGTTTCAGTATCTGGTGCCGGAAGAATTAGAACAGGACATTGGGATCGGAATGCCCATCGAAGTGCCGTTTGGAAAAGGAAGCAGAAGGATCACGGGATATGTGGTGAATCTGACCACCGAACCTTCCTTTGATCCTGCGAAAATTAAACCTATATTTAATATTAAGACGGATGGGATACCGATCGAGGCGGAGCTGATCTCTTTAGCGGCATGGATGCGCAAAAACTATGGCGGGACCATGAACCAGGCACTCAAAACCGTGCTTCCGATCAAGCGGAAAGAGAATGAAAAACAAAAGCAGACGATCGCCTTAGCATTAGAGCCGCAGGCGGCGAGAACTCTTTTTTTAGAAAAAAACCGTAAGAACAGTGTGGCAAGGGAACGGTTATTAGAAGCCCTGATCGAACAGGGAGAGCTGCCAAAAGAGATCATTACGAAAAAGCTCGGAGTCTCTACCGCAGTCATCCATGCCTTAGAAGAACAGGGAATCGTAAAGACCATTTCTAAGAGAGATTACCGGAATCCGGTGGCGCATCTCAAAAAGAGCGGAAATGTTACAGTCTTAAATGCTGCCCAGCAAAACGTAGTGGACACTGTCTGGGAACAGATGAAAAACCATCAGCCAAAGACCTACCTTTTGCATGGTGTTACGGGAAGCGGTAAGACGGAAGTCTATATGGAACTGATCGCAAGAACGGTGGCGCAGGGAAAACAGGCCATTGTCCTGATACCGGAGATCGCCTTAACTTATCAGACAGTCATGCGGTTTTATAACCGTTTTGGCGAGCGGGTCTCGATCCTGAATTCAAGACTTTCTTTAGGGGAGCGTTTTGACCAGTATCAGCGGGCAAAAAATGGAGAAATTGATGTTATGATCGGTCCGCGTTCGGCATTGTTCACACCGTTTTCAAATTTAGGCATTATGATAATAGATGAGGAACATGAGACTTCTTATAAAAGTGAGACCGTTCCAAGGTATCATGCCAGAGAAGTAGCGGCAAAGCGGGCAGAGTTGTGCGGTGCAACGTTAGTATTAGGTTCCGCAACGCCATCCTTAGAGAGTTATTATAAGGCAAAAAAAGGCGAGTACACACTGTTAGAACTGACCGAGCGGGTACAGAACCGCCCACTTCCCGTATGTCATGTCATCGACTTAAGGGATGAATTAAAGCAGGGTAACCGTTCGATCCTAAGTGTAAAACTGCAGGAATTGATGGAAGAAAGGCTGCATAAAGGCGAACAGATGATGCTTTTTTTAAACCGCAGGGGTTTAGCGGGATTTGTGTCCTGCCGTGCCTGTGGAAATGTCATCAAATGCCCGCATTGTGATGTTTCGTTAAGCCAGCATCAGGGCGGCAGACTCATCTGCCATTACTGCGGCTATGAAACAGAACAGCCAAAGGTCTGTCCGGCATGTGGTTCTAAATATATCGGTGGTTTTAAGGCGGGGACACAAAAGATCGAAGAGATCGTAAAAAAACGTTTTCCCAAGGCGAGAACGATCCGCATGGATATGGATACGACACGGACAAAAGACGGATATGAGAAGATTTTGTCTGCATTTTCAAACAGGGAGGCAGATATCCTGATCGGGACTCAGATGATCGTAAAAGGACATGATTTTCCAAATGTGACCTTAGTAGGAGTCCTAGCGGCAGATATGTCACTCTATATCCATGACTATCATTCCGCAGAGCGTACATTCCAGCTTTTAACGCAGGCGGCAGGAAGAGCAGGCAGGGGAAGTGAACCGGGCGAGGTGGTCATCCAGACTTATACACCGGAACACTACAGTATCGAGGCGGCAAGAGAACAGGATTACCGGATGTTCTACGAACAGGAGATCCGCTACCGGGATCTTTTGAATTATCCGCCGGTCTGGAATCTTTTAGTCATACTGATTTCTTCGAGAGAGGAAGAAAACGGTACAAAAGCGGCAGAGCAGATAGAAAAAAAGATCGCACAGATGCAACTAAAGACCGTGGCAGTCATTGGACCGACAGAGCCGGCAGTTGCAAAGATCAATGATATTTATCGCAAGATTCTCTATCTAAAATGCGGAAATTATGATACATTAGTGGAGATAAAGGACAGCTTAGAACAATATTTAGAAAAAGAACCGTTTGGGAACGGGATTGGCATACAGTTTGATTTCAATCCGGTACACGGGTTTTAGACAGGAGAAAGAGAGGGACATTATGGCACTTAGAACCATTCGCATTCAGGGAGATGAAGTATTAAATAAACGATGCAGAGAGGTAACGGAGATGACTCCGAGAATAGCAACGCTGATCGAGGACATGATAGAAACGATGGATCATGCAAACGGCGTAGGACTTGCGGCATGCCAGGTCGGCATCTTAAAGCGTATCGTAGTCATTGATGTAGGAGACGGACCGATCGTATTGATCAATCCGGAGATATTAGAGACAGAGGGCAGCCAGACCGGAGATGAGGGATGCTTAAGCCTTCCTGGAAAAGCAGGAGTAGTCACCAGACCAAATTATGTCAAAGTGCGGGCATTGGATGAAAATATGGTAGAGCGTGAATTAGAAGGTACAGAGCTTCTTGCAAGAGCATTCTGCCATGAAATAGACCACTTAGACGGACATCTGTATACAGAGCTGGTAGAAGGTGATCTGTTTGATGTACGTTATGAGGAAGAAGAGGAATAGACATGAGATTGATTTTTATGGGAACACCGGATTTTGCGGTGGGGACATTAGAAGCGCTGATCGAGGCAGGACATGAGGTAGCTCTGGTGGTCACACAGCCGGATAAACCGCGTGGAAGAAGTAAAAAACTGCAATATCCGCCGGTAAAAGAAGCAGCTCTTGCACATAATATAGAGGTATTCCAGCCAAAACGTGTGAGAGAAGCAGAAAGCATTGAATATCTGAAAAAATATCAGCCGGACTGTATCGTCGTTGTGGCATTTGGACAGATTCTGCCAAAAGAGATTTTAGAAATGCCAAAATACTGCTGTGTGAACGTTCATGCATCCCTGCTTCCGAAATACCGTGGAGCAGCACCGATCCAGTGGGCAGTCATCAATGGAGAAAAAGTCAGCGGCGTGACCACGATGCGTATGGATGAGGGACTCGATACCGGAGATATGATCTTAAAAGAAGAGGTGACACTTGCACCAGATGAAACCGGAGGAAGCCTGTTCGACCGTTTAGCCGAGGTTGGAGCTAAGTTAGCAGTTCAGACTTTACAGGCACTTGAAGATGGAACGGCAGAATTTACACCGCAGGATCACGAAAAAGCAACACAGGTAGGCATGATCAAAAAATCTTTCGGTGAGATGGATTTTACAAAGAGTGCCGTGGAATTAGAACGTCTGATCCGTGGACTGAATCCGTGGCCGGGAACTTATACCGAATATCAGGGAAAAACCTTAAAAATCTGGGGTGCGACAGTGGAAGATGGTGGTGATCCGTCAAAGGCAGGCACAATCGTAAACGTCAAAAAGCACAGCTTTGGCATCCAGACAAAAGATGGTATTTTAGTTCCGACCGAGATACAGTTAGAGGGCAAAAAACGGATGACCGCAGAGGCATTCTTATGTGGTGTTTCGCTCGAAGAAGGAACTGTGCTTGGCACAAATGCTTAGAAAATATTAAAAACAGGAGGAATTCATATGTACTACTGGTGGGACCCAACTTACATTCTTGTAGTGATCGGAGCGATCATTTGTCTGATCGCATCTGCAAGAGTCAAAACCACTTATGCAAAATATTCAAAATACCGCAGTATGTCAGGACTGACCGGAGCACAGGCGGCAGAGCGGATCTTACACGATGCCGGCATCTATGATGTGCAGGTCGGACATATTTCAGGAAACCTGACAGACCATTACAATCCAAAGACTAAGGTGTTAAACCTTTCCGACAGTGTCTATGGGAGCACTTCTGTAGCAGCGATCGGTGTGGCAGCACATGAATGTGGTCATGCGATCCAGCATCAGACCGGATATTTTCCACTGACATTGCGTGGAAACTTAGTACCGGTGGCAAACTTTGGCTCCATTATGGCATGGCCGTTGATCATTATCGGACTGTTCTTTAACAGCAGTACCGGAAGTTTTCTGATCCAGCTTGGAATCATTTTCTTCTCTTTAGCAGTACTGTTTCAGTTAGTGACACTTCCGGTAGAGTTCAATGCGTCTAACCGTGCATTGCATATCTTAGGAACCACAAATATGCTTCAGGATGATGAATTGAAGTATACAAGACGGGTATTAAGAGCAGCGGCACTGACCTATGTGGCGAGTGCGGCAGCAGCGATCCTGCAGCTACTTCGTCTGATCATCTTATTTGGAGGAAATGACCGTGACTGATAAGACAGACACGAGAGAAATTGTACTCGACATCCTTTTAGCAGTAACAAGGGATGGCGAGTACAGTCATATTGCGTTAAAAAACACATTGGACAAATACCAGTATTTAGAAAAAAGAGAACGTGCCTTCCTTACAAAAGTAGTAGAGGGAACGTTAGAATACCAGATTCGGATAGATTATATCATCAATACATTTTCCAATACAAAAGTACATAAAATGAAACCGGTCATCCGCTGCATCCTAAGGAGTGCGGTCTATCAGATCTGCTTTTTAGATGGAGTGCCGGATTCTGCTGCCTGCAATGAGGCAGTGAAGTTGGCAAAAAAACGTGGGTTCCATACGTTAAGAGGTTTTGTCAACGGAGTGCTTAGAAATATCGCAAGAAATAAAGAGAACATCACCTATCCGGAGAAAGAAAAAGAACCGGTCGCGTATCTTTCCGTTATCTACTCCCTTCCGGAGTGGTTAGTCTGTCAGTGGAAGGATGAATATGGAATGGAGTGTACCGAACAGATGGCAGCAGCATTTTTGACAGAGCAGCCGACCACGGTGCGGATCAATACTGAACGCATCACGAAACAAGAATTGATAGACCGGCTGCAAAGCGAAGGTGTCAGGGTATCGGAATCTGTGCAGATGGAGGATGCCCTATTCCTGTCCGGTTATGATTATCTGAATAAGCTAAAGAGTTTTCAGGAAGGACTTTTTTATGTACAGGACATCAGCTCTATGACAGCAGCCAAAGAAGCAAAGGTAAAAGAGCAGGATGTGGTCTTAGACCTCTGCGCCGCGCCGGGAGGTAAAAGCATTTATGTGGCACAACAGATGCATGGAAAGGGACGTGTCATCGCAAGGGATCTGACACCACAGAAAGTCTTTTTGATCGAAGAAAATATCAGAAGATGTCAGGTATCTAATATGCAGGCAGAGTGCGCGGATGCAAGGATTTTTGATGCGGCATGGGAGAAAAAAGCAGATGTCGTGATCGCAGATCTGCCGTGTTCGGGACTTGGTGTGATAGGCAGAAAAAAAGATATCAAATATAAGATGACCGTAGAAAAAGAGGCAGAGCTTGTGGCACTGCAAAGGGAAATCCTAAAAAATGCAGTGCGTTATGTCAAACCGGGCGGAACACTTCTTTACAGTACCTGTACGATCCATAAAGCGGAAAATGAGGAAAATGTCAGGTGGCTGTCAGAGCAGTACCCGGAACTGGAAGTAGAACTGCAAAAGCAGATTTTTCCGGGAGAAGAAGGAAATGACGGATTCTTTGTTGCAAGGATGAAAAAAGGAAAGAAACATGAGTGAGATACAGAGTGAAAATCATAGAAAAACAGACATCAAATCCATGGATTTAGCAGAATTGAAAGCGTTTATGACATCCATTGGAGAAAAGCCGTTCCGGGCGTCGCAGATCTATCAGTGGATGCATGTACGCCATGTAAGCAGCTGGGATGAGATGACGAATTTATCAAAGGCACTTCGGGAAAAGTTAAAAGAGCAGGCAGAACTGACGGTCTTAGAGCCGGTGACCATTCAGACATCGAAACTGGATGGAACCAAAAAATATCTGTTCCGTCTGCCGGATGGAAATATGATAGAGAGCGTGCTGATGCGCTATAAACACGGCAATTCCGTCTGCATCTCCTCGCAGGCAGGCTGCCGTATGGGCTGCCGTTTCTGTGCGTCTACCTTAGACGGATTAGTCAGAGGACTGACTCCGGCAGAGATGTTAGAGCAGATTTACCGCGTAGGAGAAGACATCGGAGAGCGGATCTCCAATGTGGTTGTGATGGGAACGGGAGAACCGTTAGACAACTACGAAAACCTGCTGCGTTTTATTACCATGCTGACCGATGAAAACGGCTTAAACATCAGCCAGAGAAATCTGACGGTATCCACCTGTGGCATTGTACCGAAGATTAAGGAACTTGCCGAAGAAAAATTACAGATGACATTAGCACTTTCCCTGCATGCTTCAAATCAGAAAAAGAGGCAGGAACTGATGCCGATCGCAAATAAGTATGACATCGAAGAAGTGATCGATGCCTGCAAATATTATTTTTCAAAGACAGGCAGGAGAGTGACCTTTGAGTACAGCTTAGTGGCAGGAGTCAATGATACAAAAGAGGATGCAGAGGAACTCAGCAGGCTGATCCATGGAATGAACTGTCATGTGAATCTGATACCGGTCAACCCGATCAAAGAGCGGGATTATAAGCAGCCGGATCATACGGCAACAGAGAAATTCAAAATAGAACTTGAAAAAAATGCAATAAATGTTACTATTAGAAGGGAAATGGGCAGAGACATAGATGGTGCCTGTGGACAATTGAGAAAGAGATATACAGAAGGGTAGGCGAAACAGGGAATGAAGACATTTTCGATATCAGACATCGGAAAGAGAAGAGAAATGAATCAGGATTATATGTATACATCGGAGAATGCCGTTGGAAATTTGCCGAACCTTTTTATTGTAGCAGATGGGATGGGCGGACACAAAGCAGGTGAGTATGCATCCAGATATACGGTAGAGACTATCGTAGAGAGTATTGAGAAGGATGAGAGAACCGAACCGGTGGAGGTCATCGAGCATGCCATCTGTAAAGCAAATGAGGAACTGATAAAAAAAGCAGCCGGTGATGAGGCAATGTCCGGCATGGGGACTACGGTTGTTGTAGTGACAGTAATCGGGAAAAAGGCATGGGTTGCCAATGTTGGTGACAGTAGAATGTATGTTGTAGGCAAAGAGATCAAACAGGTGACCAGAGACCACTCGTTAGTAGAGGAAATGGTGCGCATGGGCGAGATCGCAAAAGATGCAGCAAAAGATCATCCCGACAAGAATATCATTACAAGAGCTATAGGAGCAGCAGACAAAGTAGTTGCGGATTTCTTTCAGGTCAATTTAGAACCGCAGGATTACATATTGATCTGTACGGACGGATTGACAAACATGGTAGAGGATCAGGACATCCGAAGCATCATCAACAGTCAGAGAGACGTTGCGGAGTGCGCGGAGAGATTAGTCCGGACAGCAAATGACAATGGGGGAAAGGATAATATCACGGTGGTTGTTATCGCACCGTTTTAGACGAGGTGGAAAGAATGCTAACAGAAGGAATGTTTATAGATGATCGTTATGAGATCGTAGGAAAAATAGGTGCGGGCGGAATGTCGGATGTCTATAAGGCAAAAGACCATACATTAGGACGTTTCGTTGCGATTAAAGTATTAAAACAGGAATTTTCGGAGGATGTTAATTTTGTAACAAAGTTCCGTACTGAGGCGCAGTCAGCAGCGGGCTTAGAGCATCCGAATATTGTCAATATTTATGACGTAGGAAGTCAGGAGGGGATGTACTACATTATCATGGAATATGTAGAAGGCATTACCTTAAAGACTTATATTGAGAAAAAAGGACAGCTTACTTTTAAAGAGGCGATCAGTATTGCCATTCAGGTAGGCAGAGGAATTGAGGCTGCCCATAAGAAAAATATCATTCACAGGGATATCAAACCGCAGAATATCATGATCTCCACAGAGGGAAAAGTCAAAGTCATGGACTTTGGTATTGCAAGAGCGGCAACATCAAATACCATTAATTCGGATGTGATGGGTTCTGTCCATTATTCTTCCCCGGAGCAGGCAAGAAACGGTTTTGTGGATGGCAGAAGTGACATCTATTCCTTAGGAATCGTGATGTACGAAATGGTGACAGGACGTGTACCGTTTGACGGAGATACCACTGTAGCCGTGGCGATCCAGCATTTGCAGGAAGAAATGGTAGCACCGAGTGCTTATGCACCAAATCTTCCGGTCAGCTTAGAAAAGATTATTTTAAAGTGTACACAGAAGAATGCAGACAGAAGATATCAGACCATGGGCGATCTGCTATTGGACTTAAAGAAATCGCTGATCAACCCGGATGAAGATTTTGTGACATTAGTAGATCCGAATGTCGGCGGCGAGACAAGAAAATATAACGATGAAGATTTAGAGCGCATCAAAAAAGAAGCAGAAAGCGTTTATTATGATCCGCAGGAAGAAGCGGAAGAGGATGAGGACGACGAAGAGGAGGAGGAAGAATCCGAAGGCGAACTCAATCCGAAGATGGAAAAGGCTATGTCCATTGCAGGGATCGTTGCAGGTGTGATCATTGTCGGAATTGTCATCTGGCTGATCTTAAGTGTCAGTGGGATCGTAAAATTTGGTTCCTCCGGTAAAAAGGATGATACAAAAGAGGCGACAAAAACCGAGAAAGACAGCGAACAGGTCGAGATGATCGATGTCACCGGAATGACCTATGAGGAAGCAAAAAAAGCATTAAATAAAATTGATCTAGGCATCAAAGACGGCGGCACACAGGCTTCCGAAAAATATGATGCAGGAGAGATCATCTCCCAGAGTGAAGACAAAGGAGATATGATCAAGAAAAATACAACCATTGTCGTTGTGATGAGCAGTGGCGTGGGTGAAGTTTCCGTTCCGGATGTCAAGGGACTCGATGAGACATCCGCCATTAATAAACTGCAGGATAACGGATTTAAGTATTCAAGGGATTACGCAAACAGTGATACGGTAGCAAGCGGTCAGGTCATCTCCCAGACACCGGATGCAGGTGCCAAGGCAAAGAAGGGTGACAGTATCAGTATTGTTGTATCTCAGGGAAAAGCACCGGTCGTAGTTCCAAATGTGGTTGGAAAATCGGAGACAGATGCCAGAAACGAACTCTCAGGAGCAGGACTGACGGTAACAAGTGTTACCAAAGAGAACAGTGATACCGTTGCGGCAGGAAATGTCATCAGTCAGAGTATCGCAGATGGAAAATATGTCGATGCGGGAAGCAATATCAGTCTGGTCATCAGTGACGGACCAAAGATCACTTATTATAAGTTCAGTGCCAAGATTACGGCACCGGCAGATAATGACAGTGTGGTAGGTGCAAGTATTGTATTAAAGGACTCTAATGGAGCAGTGTTAGAGCAGTGGAACAGTATTGCGATCGAATCCTTCCCATACTCGATCCAGAAAACAGATATCGCAGAAATGTCTTCCGGAAAACTTGAGATTACCTGGTCACTTTCTGACGGAACAGAGCAGAAACAGGTACAGGACGTTACATTTAACAAGCAGTAAGGAAAGATATGCAGGGAAAGATAGTAAAAGGAATTTCCGGGTTCTACTACATTCATGTAGTAGGAGCCGGAATTTATGAATGTAAAGCAAAAGGCAGTTTTCGCAATCAGAAGATCAAACCGTTAGTCGGAGATAACGTGGAAATTGCTATTTTAGATGAAAATGAGAAAAAAGGAAATATCGAAAAAATTCTGCCGAGGAAAAACGAACTGATCCGGCCGGCAGTTGCCAATATAGACGGAGCATTGGTGGTCTTTGCGGCGGCAAAGCCAAAGCCAAACTTCCATCTGTTAGACCGTTTTCTAGTGATGATGGAATATCAGCATATTCCGGCAGTGCTTTGTTTTAATAAGACAGATCTAGTGGATGAAGAAGAACGAAAGAGACTGCAGGACATCTATGCCGCAGCCGGATATCCGATCTGTTTTGTCAGTGCGAAAGAGCAGATCGGCATAGAAACCGTCAAAGAGCAGATAGAGGGCAAGACCTTCGCCTTAGCCGGTCCGTCCGGTGTCGGAAAATCTTCGCTTACGAATGTGCTGCAGTCAGAGATCCGAATGGAGACCGGAGAGATCAGTATGAAGATCGAAAGAGGAAAGCATACAACGAGACATTCACAGGTCATACCGCTTTCGAAAAACACCTATCTGATGGACACGCCGGGATTCAGCTCCATGTATATGCCGGGATTTGAAAAAGAGGATTTAAAAGATTGCTATCCTGAATTTGTGGCATTAGAAGAACAATGCCGTTTTACGGGATGCAGTCACATCCATGAGCCGGACTGTGCCGTAAAGGAAGCACTGTCAGAAGGAAAGATCAGTACAGAGCGGTATGAGAACTACTGTACCCTATATGAAGAAATAAAAGATACGAAAAAGTATTAGGAGGAACTTAATTATGAAATGTCTGTCACCGTCTATATTATCTGCTGATTTTGCCAATTTAGGCGAGCAGATCCGAGTGATTGATGAAGCGGGAGCGGATTATGTGCATATTGATGTTATGGATGGCTGTTTTGTCCCAAACATCTCCTTTGCATTTCCGGTGCTCAAAGCGATCCGTCCGCTGACGGAGAGAATTTTTGATGTGCATCTGATGATCGAGGAGCCGATTCGTTATATTGACGAATTTGCGGCAGCAGGAGCGGATATCATTACCGTTCATGCAGAAGCGTGTAAACATTTAGACCGCACCATTGAAGTGATCAAAGAGCATGATGTCTTAGCAGGAGTGGCATTGAATCCTGCAACCCCATTAGAAGCGGTAGAGTATATCCTGCCAAAAGTGGACATGGTATTGTTGATGACAGTCAATCCGGGCTTTGGCGGACAGTCCTACATTTCTTATTGTACGGAAAAAATCCGTAAGTTAAAGGAGATGATCGAGCGTCAGGGACTCAAAACCGACATCCAGGTGGACGGCGGGATCAATCTGGACAATGTGGAAATGGTCATGGATGCAGGAGCAAATATCATCGTGGCAGGAAGTGCAGTTTTCAAAGGTGATGTAGAGCAGAATGTGCAGGAATTTTTAAATCGGATGAAATAAGAGCGGATTAGTAAAATGATACAAAAAACAAAAAAGATATTGCTAATATCAGGCGGTGCTATAGAGGCATCTTTTATGTTAAAATATATAGAAGAACAACAATTTCGTTATATCATTGCTGCGGACTCCGGCATGGAGTTTTTATATAAGTGCGGAAAAAAACCGGACATGATCGTGGGCGATTTTGATTCCGTAGACCCGGCTGTATTAGAGGCGTATCGAAAAATGGACGGCATTGAGTGGAAAGTATTACGTCCGGAAAAAGACGATACGGATACCGAGTCAGCAGTGCAGACTGCGGCAGAGCTTGGGGCAGAAGAAATCCATATTGTAGGAGGAACCGGAAGCAGGTTAGACCATATGCTTGCAAATGTCTATCTGCTGGGATTGTTGCGGGAACAGGGGATTTCGGCTTATCTTGTAGATGCACATAACCGGGTACAGGTCATAGATCAAAGAACCGTGATCAAAAGAGAAACACAGTATGGAAAATATGTCTCACTGCTTCCGTTTATGGGAGCTGTGGAAGGCATCACATTAAAGGGAATGAAATATCCATTAGAGGATTATATATTAGATCACTGCCATTCAATTGGGATCAGTAATGAGATCACAGGAGAACAGGCAGAGATTGAATTGCGAACAGGCAGATTAATTGTAATTGAGTCTAAGGATTAGGAATAGTTTTACAGGAGAAGGAAGCAGGATATAACAGAAAGAGGTGGGAGAGTCTGTGAATTTGCAAATGGTAGTAACCTATATAGGGGTGGATTTTTTCTGTATACTGATGGCAATTACGATGGGGATCAGTATTCAGAGCGATTTTGGAAGTGAATTTGAGGTCACATCTCTACGGAGAGCATTGACAGCATATATAGAATTTTTGGGATTTGGTCTGGTGTGGATACTGACCCAGGCGCACTATATTCCGTATAATCCGGCAGTGGCGTGGATTTCAAACAGCCTGTCACTGCTGTGTATGACATTAGCATCATATTATTGGTTCTTTTTTGCAATGGCACGCATCAGAAGAACGGATAAACGTCCGGGCAGACTGGCCTATCTGATCTGTCAGATACCGATCGGGCTTGCAATGGTATTATGTCTGACGACACCGTGGACCGGCTGGGTATTTCAGATTGCGGCAGATGGTACATACCAAAGAGGCATATTGTTCGTTTTTGTGTCATCCCTGCAATATCTGTATAGTCTTGTAGTCTGTATCTATGCCGTAAAGTATGGCATCCGGGAAACGAATAAGGAAAGACGGATGTTATGCTGGCTGTTTGGAATATTTTTGATATTTCCATTGGCAGCAGGTATGGTACAGATGACAGTTGGAAACACACCGATCATAGCACCGGCGATCATCACTTCGTTGTTTATCATTTTTGTCTATGTACAAAGGACACAGATCTATAATGACGCACTGACCGGACTGAATAACCGGAAACGTCTGTTTTTTATGTTAGAAACGAAGATTCCACAGGCGGATAAGGAGCATCCGATGATCCTTTATCTCTTAGATGCAAACCGTTTCAAACAGATTAATGACAAGTATGGTCATGCAGAAGGAGACAATGCACTGATATCCATTGCGGAGTGCATGATACAGCTTGCGGGAGAGTATAACATCTTTGTGGCACGTTACGGTGGTGATGAATTTATGATGTTAGACTACAGTACGGAACTGTCAGAGCCTGCAAGGGTTATGGAGAGGCTTCATTCGCTGATCCGTCAGAAATGTGAGGAGAAAAAACTGCTCTATCCGCTTGCCGTATCTATCGGCTATGCGTTAGTGGATGACCCGGAGGAAAAACCGGAGACACTGATCGTGCGTGCAGACCGGATGCTGTATGAGGAAAAGGCAAAACTGGTTTATGATGAAGAACCATGTTAGAGGGAACATAATATATGAGCAGTGCTTATGTACACTTTTTATGATAAATAACAACAGGTGCTTCTATGTCACCTTTATCCGTGGGGGATTCCATGGGGAGAGGACTTGGTTTCATTTTATCATAATTTACATTACGGTTTGTTTTTGATCAAGGCGTGTCCTGTTGCTTGACAATATGGTAAAAACACCATATTATATTGATATAGAAATCACATCGGAGGAAAGTTATGAGTGAATTTAAAGCAGAATTCTACAAAACAGAGGAGGGAAAGAAACCCGCGAAAGATTTTATGCTTTCACAAAATCCTAAAATGAAGGCAAAATTATTTGGCTTAGTTAGTATTTTAGAGCAGTATGGGAATCAGTTAAGAGAACCATACAGTAAACCTTTAGGTGACGGAATATTTGAATTGCGAGCAAAAGTAGGGACAGATATTTCAAGAGTATTATATTTCTTTTATTATGAAGGGAGAATAGTATTAACACATGGTTTTGTTAAGAAGACGAAAAAGACACCGCCAAGTGAAATTGAATATGCAAAGAAATGCAGAAAAGCTTTTTTAGAAAGGAGTGGTGAATAATGAGTGAATTTCAAAATTTATTACAAGAAGAATTAAAAGACCCTGAATTTAAAAAGGAATGGGATGACATGCAGCCGGAAATGGATGTTATTCGTGCCATGATCGATGCACGCATTGAACAGAATTTAACACAAAAAGAGCTTGCAAAGCGTACGGGAATAGATCAGGCAGATATAAGTAAACTTGAAAATGGAACCAGAAATCCATCTTTAAAACTTTTAAAGCGGTTAGCTCATGGTATGGGGATGCAATTAAAAATTGAATTTGTACCAATGCAAACACAATTACGGAAATAGTGTATAATATTTTAGGCATTCGGATTCTGAAAGGAGTCCGAATGTCTTTTTTGATTCTTTTGATTATTCAAAATATATTCCGGTAAGCAGATAAATGTGGTAAAATAAAGCAATAACAATACAAGATCTTGAAATAGGAAAGTGACTGAAAAGGTGACTGAAAGGGTGATTGATAGGATCACTGAAAAAAGTAGGGAAATAATATATTATTACTGGAAAATCAACTAAAAAAGGAGGTCTAAATTTATGAAAAAGAAACAAAAAGGAAAATTAGTGTTAGGACTGTTCATGGGATGCTGTCTTTTATACGCAATGTCTGGATTTTCCACAAAATCCGTACAGGCAGCAGCATCTCTCCAAAAAGAGGACGGGCAGTTAGTCGGAGGGAAAGCTCAGGACATCTCACCGGCGGGAAAATACAAACCAAAAGAGGACGAAGATGCAAAAAATACAGAAGTAAAGAGTCAGGATACAAAGAGTACAGAAGCAGAGAACATAGAAGTAAAGGATCAGGAAGAACAAAAAAGTACCGGAACGAATGATCTGACTCAGAATGCGACAGGAGCTTCTGCGCAGAGCGGTACATATGGCAATGTAAAATGGAAATTATCAGGTACGACACTGACGATCACAGGTTCCGGTGCAATGCCGGATGCAAGTCTGTCAGAACCTGCACCGTGGAGCGAACTCAATGTAAAGAGTGTAGTGATCAGTGAGGGGATTACCGTGATCGGACAGCAGAACTTTTGCAGAATGAGTTCCATTACATCGGTTAGCTTTCCACAATCCTTACAGACCATCAAAGAGGCAGCATTTTATGAGTGTTCATCACTTACAGGAGTAAAACTTGCTAAGAATGTCAAAACCATAGAGAGCGGAGCATTTGCAGGATGTACTTCATTAGCAGCGTTTTCCGCAAGCGGAGTAACCACAATGGGGGATTATGCATTGCAGGAGACCGTGATTACTACGTTTGAAATTCCTAAAAAAATGACAAAATTTTCGCCACTGATATTATTTGGCAATACGAGCCTTTCCGAGTTGAAAGTTGCATCCGGCAACACTGCTTTTATAGCAGAAGATGGTGTTTTATATACAAAAGATAAGTCCACGTTAGTGCTGTTTCCGGTGGATAAAGCGGTTACACAATTTACCGTGCCGACCGGTGTAAAGCAGATCGGAGATTATGCTTTTTCCAAGACCCTTAATCTGAAAAGCGTTCGTTTTTCCAATGTAACAATACTTGGGGAGGGAGCATTTTACGATTCCTCATTATCAGGAGCATTGGTACTTACCGATAAGATAACAACGGCTGGCAGTTTTGCATTCGATAGTTGTACAGAGATTACATCCGTCAAATTCGGAAAAGGACTGAAAGAGTCCCCTTACAGGATGTTTGAGGCATGCAGCAGCATTAAAACGATTGATTTTGGCGGACTTCAGACCTTGGGCATGCGTACTTTCTGCGATTGTAGCAGTTTAGTGAACGTCACACTTCCGGATCGAATGAAAAAATGGGGTGGTTCCGTTTTTAACAGTTGTAGCAGCCTGAAAACGTTTACGGCAAAAGGCTTAGAAACGATCGGTTATGCCGATTTTGCACAATGCTATGCGTTAGAAACGGTAAATTTGTCAAAGGTGAAAACAATCTATCGACAGGCATTTGCAAATTGCCCTTCTTTAACAAGTATTACGCTTCCGGCATCTACACAGTATGTAGATGAGAACGCCTTTGAGGCGGGAGTACAGGTAAACTGCCGGAATAAAGAACTTGTGAAGTTTGGTAAAAATGGACTTCACTATGCAGAGAAGATCACCATTTCCGGTACCAGAGATTATAAAAAAGCCTTTGAGGTTCTTTCCATTGTAAATAAAAAAAGAGCAGAAAACGGTTTGTCGGCACTGACGATGGATAGCAGTCTGTTAGAAACAGCTATGATCAGGGCTGGCGAACAGGAAGTGTTGTTTTCCCATACAAGACCGGATGGTGCAGGCTGTTTTTCCGCAAATGCAGCGATGATCGCAGAAAATGTTGCGATCAATCAGCGTTCAGCTTCAGAAGTGATGAACAGTTGGATGAATTCAGAAGGTCATAGAGAGAATATTCTTTCGAAAGATGCCACAACGATAGGAATCGGATGTTTTTATATTGATGGAGTCTATACATGGGCGCAGTGCTTTGGGAATGCCGAGAATCCGCAGGCAGCAGCAAAACCGGCGAATCAGACGGTAAGTCAGTCGATGTATATTCCAAACGGCACTTTTTCGGAAGCGATCACAAGCATGGGGATCATATGGAATACGCCGAAAGAGTATACATATCAGTTTAGTATTGGGATTGATAGTGCAAAATGTCAGGTTGGAAAAAAGACACAGGCAAAATTGTGGCTGATCAATCCGGAATTTGGACAAAAAGTGGCATTTAGCAGTAAAAATATTGCATGGGCATCCGGCAATACAAAGATCGCGAAAACAGATGCAAAGGGAAAGGTATCGTTTGTAGGTTCGGGAAATGTAACGATCACAGGTAAAACGAAATACTATCAGACCTCTGTGAAAATAAAAGTCAAGGACAATGGAAAAACAAGTACGAAAAAATCCTCAAAAGTAGTCTTAAAGGACAAGTATGCCATTTACACAGGCAAAGCGATCAAGATCGGTAAGGCGAAGGTAACCGGAAGCAAAGGAAAAGTAACCTACACCTATTATACGGATGCGAAGTGCAAAAAGAAGCTGAAAAACTATCCGAAAAAAGTCGGAACTTATTATGTAAGAGCAAAAGTTGCAGCAACCAGCACGCATAAGAGTGCACAGTCTAATATTGCAAAACTGGTGATCCAAAAAAAGAATCCAATGACTGTAAAAGTCAAGTCAAAGACTTACAAAGCCAAGGCATCTACCGGAAAACTTGCAAAGAACTATTCCTTTAAGATCGGTGTCACAAAGGCAAAGGGAACGGTAACCTACAGTAAGTCCAAGAATTGTAAGAAATATATTACGGTAAACAATAAAGGAAAGGTAACCATCAAAAAGGGAACACCGAGAGGAAAATATACGATCAACGTAAAAGCAAAGGGAAAAGGAACCTATGCCAGCCGTACGATTAAAGTATCGATCAAGGTAGAATAAAAAACATAGCAATACAAGAACGGGAGAATTTTCATGGAATTAACAACCAAAAGACTGATACTGCGTAAATGGCAGGAATCAGATGCTAAAAGCCTGTATGAATACGCAAAAGATCCAAGGGTTGGCCCCATTGCCGGCTGGCCGATACATACAAGGGTAGAAGACAGCAGAGAGATCATAAAGAATGTATTATCTGCGGATGAGACCTATGCAGTAATACCAAAAGATCAGGATCAGGCAGTAGGCAGTGTAGGACTGATGATCGGGTCTGCAAGTAATTTAGATATTCCTGACACCGAAGGAGAGATCGGATATTGGATCGGAGTGCCGTTCTGGGGACAGGGACTGATACCGGAAGCTGTGGAGGAACTGTTAAGGCACGGTTTTGAAGATTTGAAGTTAGACAGGATCTGGTGTGGCTATTTTGATGGAAATGAGAAATCAAAACGGGTACAGGAAAAATGCGGATTTATCTATCATCATACCAACCGTGATATCCATTGGAAATTGATGGATGATATACGCACGGAGCACGTTACCTGCATGAGCAGGGAGGAGTATCAGAATAGATAACATGAAACATATATTTTTAGTAGAAGATGATAAAGAAATTGCAAAAAATCTGTCATTAGGTGATCGTAGGACTGGATGAGATCAAATTTACATTGCCATGGGTAAGTATCGGGATCAGCATCTGCAGTGTCCTGCTCATCGTGTTCATTACGATGTTATATGCCGTAAGTAAGATAAAAAAAGAAAATATTATAGATTCACTTCGTGATGATATGTCTTAGAATACCACAAAATGGCAAAAATTTCAAGACTGGTATGGGAGTGCAAACTGCGTTATAATCCTCTGACCACAGGTGATTGGAGGGTTTGAAAAGTGGAAGAAAAAAATTGGATGGAACAATTTATACAGGAAAAACAGATGCAGGAAGTGATGCAGACCAACCGGTATACAAAAAAGTTTGGTTTAGAGTTAGACAGGGAGGACGCAGAACTGCTGGTACAGGAGCGGAAAAACAGCTTAAGGGAGCGGCAGAGAGTAGAATTTGGGGAGGGAATCCTAAAAAAGCTGGTTTTTCATTTTTGCGACTCCCCGTTTATCATGCAGGAAAACTATGCGGATACATTGATGCGGTTACAGGATATTTTTTATCTGTATAAAAATGAATCCTTAGATGAACTGACCGATGATGAGAGAACCATTATCCTCAAAGGATGTCTGATCAACTACTACAGAGATTCCTCTGAAGAATAAAAGACTCTGTTAAAAGATAATCATAAAACGATATTGAATGGGACGGCAGATTTTAAATTTGCCGTCCTTTTTTATAAAAAATTTTGCATCATTGCAACCTTTTACCGGTGGAGAGCATCTAACCTACAGAAAATGCAGGACAGAAAAACAATCCGGCATAGAACCTG